>Ga0209040_10000558_pt1 | contig 28600 bp, 40 predicted proteins | sample BogFormECP12_OM3_FD_188240 | JGI IMG/M metagenome (GOLD analysis project Ga0209040, IMG submission 188240) | Bog forest soil microbial communities from Calvert Island, British Columbia, Canada - ECP12_OM3 (SPAdes) (version 2) | ecosystem: Environmental > Aquatic > Freshwater > Wetlands > Bog ... | reverse complement strand
GACCAAGACACCCAACCCCGCTGAGACGAAGGATGGTCCCTTCGACAAGGACGTGCTGGTGTGCGGAGCGTGTGAGGAGAACGAAGCCACACACAAGATTAGCATCACCGTCAACAAGGGCCTCGAGTACGATCGCTCGAAGCAACTCTTCCACGTCGACTACTCCGTGTGCGGCCCGTGCGCACGCGAGGTTGTCGAAGTAAAGCTTGGAGCCAAGCTTGCCGGCGCACGTAAGCGATGAGTCTTCCGTCGAAAGAGGTCATCGATTCCATCCCGTTCTACTCGGTCAGACACCTCTGCGATTTGCCGACCTCGAAGGAGAGCGTTCCGGGTGTGACTTACATCGGCAAGAAGATCATCGAGTGCGGTCCGATCGACGTCGACATGGGTGTGGTGGGCCGCGACGGCAGCATCACATTCGTCGGTACCTGTCCTGGATGCGGAGGCACCTGGAACGTTCAGCTCAACGCATGGATCGTGCGGAGCTACAAGGTACGCACCGACAAGGGCGACATCATGGTGGACTTCAGAGAGAGCCATGAGTATCACCGTCATCCGAGGTGACTGCTTCGAGGTCACGCAGGACTGGGATGACGAGAGCGTCGATCTCTTCGTCGCCGATCCGCCCTACGGCGGCATCCTCAAGGAGTCGTGGGACGCTACGACGAGCTACGACGAGCTCGCGAAGATGATCGAGCGCCTGCTCGTACCCGACGGGACAGCGTACGTGTGGGGTGGCGTCGGCAAGCCGGGCAACCGGCCATTCTTCCGCTGGCTCAGTCGAGTCGAAGACGTCACCAGCCTTCGCATCCACAACCTCATCACTTGGAGCAAGAAACGCGCGTACGGCAAGGGCGACAACTACCTGTTCACGCGTGAAGAGTGCGCGATGCTCGTCAAGGGCGACAAGCCCAAGACCTTCCATGTTCCGCTGCTCGAGACCAAACGCGGCTACGCGGGCTACAACCCAAAGTACCCGGCCAAGAGTGAGTTCCTACGCCGCACGAATGTGTGGACCGACGTGACCGAACTCTTTCGCGGCAAGATCCACTCGGCAGAGAAGCCTTCACGTCTTGCCGAGATCATGATCGAGACCTCCTCGGACAAGGGAGACACCGTTGTCGATCCGTTCGCGGGCAGCGGTTCTACCGGCGTCGCTGCGAAGAAGCTTGGGCGCGAGTGCTTTCTCATCGAGAGATCAGACTGCGTGATGCACGCCGGATTGGAGCAGTCATGAGCGTCATCATCGTGCTCTGCGAAGAACCGTGCCCGGTGCACTCTTGCATGTGTCTTCTGGAGAAGAATCACGCAATGCCGCACAAAACTGCTCTGCGTATGCGGCGAGCGCTCTCGAAAGTCCAAGACACGATCGTCATCGAATGGCGGGTCGTCGAAGAAAAGGAAGCAAACGATGGGACGACAGCTCGTACATGACACCGTAGTGACCGGAGGTCCGTGTCGCCGATGCGGACTCTCTTACTCAACCAAGACTGCCTACGTGCCGTGCTTCGAGGAGGGCGACACCTGGGAGACGTGGAAGGCGCGGCAGCCAGAAGAGTTGCAACCGCTACTCATGAAGCCCGAGGACGTGTTCAAGCCTAGGGACGTCTTCGTCGATGATTGAGTCCAACCCGCATCGCACGAAGGTCGGTGAGTCCTTGCGTCGGTTGCGCAAAGAAGTCGGCCTGACCATGGGTGACGTAGCGCGTGCACTAGGCGTAGAAGTCATCTTCGTCTCCGACGTCGAGCGAGATCGCGTGCGCATTGGCACAGAGACCGTGCGGCAGTGGTGTCGAGTGCTTGCCCACACGATGAAGGAACAACGACCATGACGTACGCGATCAAGAAAACCGAAGCTCGAGAGATCGAGCGGTTCACATGCTCCATCGACTTCATGGTGGAGATCGAAACGTTGAAGCCGACTGCGGACGGCCGCGCCCCGAGATTCAAAGCATCCATCGATCGCTACGAGGTCGTCGATTGGGGCGAAACCAAAGACGAAGCTCTTCAGAAAGCGCTCGAGTCTCTGTTCTCCAAGTTTGCGCGCCTCGCCGAACGAAAGTCGCTCGTGCTGGAAGCCTCTCAGGAAGAGAAGAAAGAACCGGGCTTGTGAACGAGCGCATCTGCATCTTCTGCATGAAGCACGAGTCGGACACGACTCCGTGGTGCCCGGACAACCCGGGCGAGGGTTGCACGTACGGCTGCGGCCACGAGTACCCTCCCGGCGAAGCCGAGAAGCCGAAGCAGCCGCCGAAGAAGCCCGACAAAAACCGCTGTGTGAAGTGCGATCTGCACCGCAAAAACCCGGCGGCGGCCACCAACGGTTGCACCCACGAGTTCCCGACATAGGCCACCTCCGTGGCTTCCTTGTCGTACCGACCGTGATAGGCTCGGGTCATGACGCGCAACCCACGCCAGCGCTACATCGCGCCCATCGATCGCAACCCGTATCCGGTCGCCCACGACAAGACTGTCGTCGAGGGAGGCTTCGTCACCCAGCATCCTTGGATGACGTTCTTCATCGTCCTCGCGGGCATCTCGACGGTCGGAGCGATCCTCGGCGCCAACCGTTACTGATGAAGCTCTGGCTCATCACGCTGCTGCCATCCAATCCTCCACCCTTCAACAAGGGCGGGATGGTCGTGCGTGCTGAGACCGAAGAAGAGGCGCGTCTGCGCGCCGTTCGCGGTCTGACCTACGAGGGTCACGAGGTGTGGCTCGATCCCGATCGAACATCCATCCGGGTCCTACGGACCGCTGCTTGACGGTTGTAGTGCAAGCTGGTATCCCGACTGGGTGTCTACGAAGAACCTCGCCAGGACGGTGATCGAGGGTGGCCGCACGGGCGGCTACAAGAGCGAGGTGCGTGAAGCGCAGCATTCCGAGCGTGCGTCTTCCCGGACGTTCCTCCGCGCTGTCCAGAAGGATGTCGATGCAGCCGACGCGCTGCCGACGCCCAAGCGTGTGCACGTTGGCAAGGAGTTCGCCGACAAGCTCAACCCCGTCTATCAGTTCCTCGACTCTCGTATCGGCAAGAACTGGTCGAAGGTGCGGGCCGAGATGTTCGAGCGGTTCGACTCTCGCACGACGCCCGGCCGCCACATCCTCTTCGATCACGCTCTGAGCACCGTCGACGAGAGCGGGAACACGGATCGCTTTCGCTACATCCGCTACGTCGTCGACAAGCAGGGCCGTCTCCAGAAGAACAAGGAGCGCACGCGCTACGCGAAGTGGCGTCCGCTCGAGCCTGTCGATTGGGATGCTATCATCGCGTGGCTCGGCAACCGCAAGGTGATCTCGTGCGGCGAGCGCTTCGCGTGGATGATACCGACGCGCGACACCAACGTCCGTGCGTCTTTCGGCAAGCTCAACTCCTGGCCGTACAATACTGGCAGGCTTCAGTACGTGTTCGTTGATCGCAAGGGTCAGCTCGTCGTCGAGGAAGTTCCGTGTCCGTACCCTCCCCAGGACATTCGCGCCAAGCTCTGGACTCGTCGCACGGTTGAGAAGGTGTCGACCACGACCCGCTGGCGTCAGGCGCAGCTCCTCGACAAGGCCGATGAAGCGTTCTTCCTCGGCCTTCCGAAGCACGCGCGTGATGCTGTGCTCGAGTCTTCTCAGTCGGGTACGCGCTCGAATCGGGTCTTTCGATGAGTGAGTTTCTTCTTGCTCTCCGAACTGCCTGGAGACCAAGAACGGCATGACGACGTGCTCGACGTGCGGTGGTGTCATCGGCTACCCGCCCGGTTGCGCGTGTAGGAAGACCCTCAAGCACTGGTTTCAGCAGTGGCTCGCGCGGCGTGCCACCAATCGAGACATTCAACGGTTCAACCAATGAGCGATAGCGACCTCCGTGTAGCTCCGTGCGACAAGTGCGGTGCCGAAGCCGATTGCCGTGTCCGATCGGGTACGGCGAGTCCAGGTGAGAAGAAGCCGATGACGTGGTTCTTGCAACCGCCCGGCTGGTGGGCTGGGTACTACGTTGTCGAGGAAGGCCCTCACAAGGGCGCGCTCATCATCCTATCGCGCTGCCCGAACTGCATCGACGAAGTGGCTCCGCCTCCACCCAAGAGCTAACACTGATCAGGAGCTGCTGATGAAACCGCCGACCGATACGCGTCCGATCGACGAACGACTCGAGCGTATGCGGCAGGATCTCAAGAAGGATTGGCGCAAGCACCCAGAGCTCGACTGGGTGCAGCAGTCGGGACGCAACTTGGGCGGCATCAACCTCACAGCCGCTCGCGTAGTTGACGGGTCGTCGTTCGTGGAGCCGAAGGCTCAGATGCACATGATCGTGACGGGCCTGTGTGCGAAGGGTGCGACTCTCGAGGTCACGCTAGGCCAGAAGAAGTTCACCGTGACGGGTGATCTCGAGATCAAGCGTCCTGTCTTTCTGAAGCCTGGAGATCCCATCCACGCCATCGTGCTTGCATGCGGCGGAGAGTTCATCTCCGTACGGTTCTCGATTCACGGCTACGAGATACCAGTTGGTGGTGTGAATGATGCGAAGACGGTCGTGAGAGAGCTACTGGAAGCGTGAAGCGGCTCGAGAGCCCGATCAACATCCGCGAGTATGGCCAGCGCGCTGCGAGGCTCCTGAACGCCGCTCGACTCTCGATTTCGGCTGCAACTGAAATCTCGCGTCGATCCGACAAGCCAGGTGGCTCGACACGCTCAATGCTGCTCCTTCACGCAGCAGGCGCACACAGCGATGCGGCGCGTGCCATCGAGAACGCTTGCTCACTCATTCGAGAGATCACAGGATGAAAGCTGAAGATGTAGCCGCTGGCGACTATCGGTTTGGGACGTTCCAGATCAGCGTGCGCGATAGCTCTCGTGCCGGCTTCTTCGAGGTACTCGTTCAGGACGAGCAGCATTGCTACGTCGACCTTCACGTGCGCTTCGACTGGTTCGGCCATCTTGCGCGATTCGAGCGCAATCTCGCGGCTGACGATCTCGAGGAGTACAACGCTCGCGTAGGTGTGATCTTCCACAAGATCGCCATGCCTACTTGGAGGCTGTCCAGTCACTCGGTCGTGCGGTTGGAGAAGCTCTGCGTAGATGCTTCCAAGAAGACGGGAAAGAAGTCATGACCCTCGAAGAGATCGGACGTGGCCTCGGTTGGATGGGTGGCATCCTCTACTTGATCCAACTCATTGAGTACCGCGTGAAGTCGACGGATTGGTGGTTGAAGCGCTCGTTGGCGCGCATGGGACCGCCGCCTTCGCGTACTCCTGTTCAGTTGCCGGTGATGCACTTGCACAAGGTGTCATGCGAGCTATGCGGCAAGAACACCAACCTCAACCCGATCTGCGAGCATCCCGACGCGCCGAAGTATGAACCCGTGATCACTGCCGCACCGGTTCAATTCAAGCAGGAGAAGCCATGACGACAGGAATCATCGAAGCGCTCGAAGCACGTCAGTCGGGTATCCATGCGCATGACTGTTCCTTCATCACCATGAACGGAAAGCCTGTGTATGCGTGCGGAGGAACCTACGTCTGCCCACGGTGCGAGCGCGAGTTCGGCTGGTGCATCGGTTCCTTCGACGACACTCCCGCTCTCTGCGATGAGTGTGCAAATGTCGTGCAGGACGCGGCTGTTGAGTTGCCCGCATGCACGTGTCAGAGCGCGGGCACGCCGCGAGGGTGCCCGGTACATTGGGGACCGTGAAGCGCCGCACCGTGGCACCGTGCCCTTCACTGTGTAGGGAGCCTGCAAACTGCGAGCAAACTTGCTGCATGCGGAGAGGGATCGATGGCTGACTTCAAGCTACCCGAGGAGCAACGGCAAGCGCTCTTGAGGCTCGCCGAGTTCGAATCGAAGCGCATCGAAGAAGCGCCAGACGTATCGATCATGATGATGCAACTCGCTCTCTACAAGCTCTTCGAGCGCGATCCGAAGCGTGTTGCGCGCATCATCGCGGGCGCTCTGACCATCTACGGCGCGGAAGTGCCGTGGGTGAAGGACCCAAGCAACTGAGGACGGCGATGAAGAGGGTGACTTTCGAGGACCGCAATGGAAACGGTGAGGGACCGTGGATCGTGACCGTCGATGCACGAGTGGTGATCGATAATCTGCGATCGAGTGACATGGACGTGAGCGCGAACGCTTTGGCCCCGCTTTGGGAAGCCGTCGGCATCGAGATGGAGTTCAAGTGGGCGAGCAGCCCGATGGCTAACGAAGTGAAGGAGACGAACATGCCGTTGCACGAATACTCGAACGCAGAGCTGGAGGCTGAGTTGCAGAAGCGTACGGCCCGCACTCCACGGTGGGGCCTCTTCATCCCGGAGCAGTGGGTGGAAGGTGTGATGGGCAGCAGTAAAGCTGTCGTGGAAGAGGTCGCAGCTCGTACCGTGCGTGGTGTGAAGTGGGAGGCTCGATTCGTGGAGTCTATTACCAGGCCCGGACAAATCGGCGACGAGGACGGTTGATCATGGATCTCGAAACTCTCTTCGCATCAGCTCGAGGCGGCTGCCAGTCGCCAGACTGCGATCACAAGCACCACTCGAACGATCCAATGTTCCTGCACCCGCGCTGTCACCCGAAAGCGGGTACGTGGGTCTCGGTCAACGCCGAGACGCGAACGATTCGCGTGGCGTGCGCTGCATGTAGAAAGCTCGTCGTCGAAGTGAACTGCAACTAGCCTGGCACGCCCTGCGGGACTCGAACCCGCGACCGACATCCTCCACTCGGATTGCCGCTCTACCAACTGAGCTAAGGGCGTGTGAGCTCCCGCGAGGCGAATCGAACGGCCTGACCTTTCGCTGACGCAAGCGCCACCGAACGCTCTACCACTGAGCTACGCGGGAAGGGTAGCGCCCATCGCGAACGACAGGCGCTAGTGGGGCGGGATGGATTTGAACCACCGACCTCCGAGCAGTTTCCCGCTCGGTGCTCTGACACTGAGCTACCGCCCCGTGGATCAACGCAGGAGAGGCAGCGTCGACAGATGACGCCGCAGCACCTCCTTCCGGGCGGGCCGTAGCCCGAGGGCCATGAGCGCTCCGTGATAGGGCGCATCGGGCTCGTGGATGCGCACCAGAGGCACCTGGGCGGCCTCCAGACGGTCCGCCAGCAGGGCGAGCGCTAGCTCGTCCCGAGCCGTCAAGACGACGGCGTAGGTGCCTTCCGGGTGCCTCTGTTCGATGCTCTCGCCGGTCGCATGGACCACCTGCGCTGCCTGCAACCCTGCGGGGAGGTCAGCACGAACGATGACGTAATGCGTCAGCGGGTCGAAACGCTCAGCAGCCGAGTGGCAGTGGCTTCATGGGTACCCATGGTAGCCACGCGCCCTTCGACGTCAAGAGCTCACTCGAAGATGAAGAATGACGAGTACGGCTGCCCGTTGACCGACCAGAGGAGCTCGAGTGCGCCAGCCGTGCCGTCGAGGTCGACCTGCACGCCGTTGCTCGCCAGCAGCGTGGTCTGCCAATCCGCATGCGTGAAGATGTTCACCAGGCTCGCGTTCGAGGGCAGGTAGGCGGCGAAGCTGTATGTACCCGTCTGCTGCTCGATCACTTGGTTCGACGTGACCGCAGCCGATGTCACGTTGGTCGGTGAGTTCGTCGTGAACAGCACGTCAGTGTTGTGGAACTGACCCTGATTGTCCTCCCAGTAGATGGTCACAGAGCCTGCCGAGCCATCGAGCGTCGCAACGATGTGATCGGAAGCTACCTGCACTCCAACGTTCGGAGTCGGATAAGGCGCCGTGACGGGGTTTGGTGCTGCCCACGTCGCGCCCGAAGGCAGGCTGATCGTGATGGGACCATTGATCGACGGCATCTCTTGAACACGCACGTTGGGGTCGAGCGTGATCGCGTTTTGCATGAAGACGGGATGGTAGACGGGCGGGTTCCACTCAACCGCCACCGGGTAGTTGGGCTGGTAGTGAAATGCCCCGGTCGCACCAGTAGCTCCAGTCCCTCCTGTTGTTCCGGTCGGACCCGTAGATGTCGAACCCGTAGCGCCGTGCCACGTCACACCAGTACCGCCTGTTGGACCGGTCGGACCCGTAGGCGTCGGCGATGTAGTGGGCGCCGGCGGCGAACTCTTGGACAAGAGCAAGTACGCGCCGAGGCCAAGCACCGCTGCACCACCTACTACGATGGCCGTGACGGCAGGTGGTGAGAGACCTGGCTTCTTCGCCGGCACGATCGCCGGAGCAGGGTTGCGTGCCCACGGGCCTGTCCTAACGGAGGTGCCATCGGTTGGCATCGCGATGACGCCACAAGGCGTGCAAACGTCGACGGTGCCGGCTTCGTGCAGCCCGGGATCGCGTGGACCGTACTTGAGGTAGTGCGCTTGCTGCTGACCGCCGAGGACTTGGTTGATTGCTGTCTCGAGCTCGGTGCGATGCTCGCGGATGAACGCACGCTTCGAGAGCTTGCTACGACGCCACCAGTCGTACAGTCCCTCGTCGTTATCGATCCACTGCTCGATGTCAGCGACCGTCAGGCGGCGTTCGGCCATGGCATCCTCACGATAGAGCGATGGTAGCGCTGCCCGGAGCGTTGTTGTTGGAGTTGTCCGTCCAGTTGATGGTGAGCGTACCCGCGCCGCCTGGCATGATGAGCTGAACGGTCTGAACACCACCGCTCGAGGTGGGTCCGAGATTCGACAGCGATCCAGAACCGTTCCACGAAACGTTCGTGGGGCTGCACCACTGAGGCAGTTGTACGAGGAGCAAGCTGTTCGCTGCCGGCGCTTGGTACGACAACGCATCGCCGTCCTTCACGACGACGGGCGTCGGTACGGGTTGCGGTTGGTTGCCTTGCTGACCTTGCGGCTGACCACCTTGCGGCCCGAAGTAGTTGATCGGGAATGGGTGAGCGGGTCCGACGAAATGGTAGCCGCTAGGACCGGTCCCGCCGGTGTTCGTTCCACCCGTGCGTACTCCACCCGTCTGCGTCCCGCCCGTTCCGCCTGTAGCGCCGGTCGCTCTGGTAGAACTCTTCGAGAGGAGGAAGTACGCCGCAACGCCGAGCACTGCGACGCCACCGCCGATGATGAGCGCGGTCTTCGTACCCTTCGACATCGGGTTCTCGTCGTACGGGTTGGGCCGCAACGCGGGCGGTTTGACACCCGCCATGTGCTTGCCCGTCATGACCGCGTCGTTGAGATCGTTGGTGTAGTAAGCCGTCGCCTCGTCACCACCGAGGAAGTTCACGCGGTACTCACCGTACTGGTTCTTGTTGATGGACATGCCGAGCTGACGAAGTGTCAGTTTGGCGTCCTTGAGCGTGAGTCCTCGCGCAGTTTCGTAGGCGTAGGATTGCATGGCTGTAGTTCAACGTGTACCGCTCTACCCGCCGCGCTGCAAGAATCGCGGCACGACAGGGAAGCCACGGAATGGGCCGCCGCTCTGTGGCTTCCTTGTCGGTCTTTTGCGGTAGGATGGCGGCATGCCGTCGGGCGTCCCGTTCCTCAACAAAACGTGCCCTTTCGGGTACACGATCGACGGAACGACGGGCCTTTGCACACTGTTCAACCCGTGGACGGTGGGTGCAGTGGTCTTGGGATGCAGCGCAGTCGGTGTGGGTCTCGGAGAGGCTGCGGCGCACGCTCGAGGATTTCACCGCAATCCGACTGCTTCGCAAGGAGCGTTGATTGCGACGTCGGCACTCGGTGCAGGTCTCGCTGTAGGACTCCTCGCGAAAGCGTTCATGGCGAGGCCGCTACCGGCTGCGTCACCAGCTCCCGTCCCTTCCAACGTGGTGCAAGCTCGTCGCGCGCAGGACGCTCAACGGTTGGTGCGAGCGGTCTCTCCGGCGCTCGTTGGTATGGCTCCGTGCGAGTACGGGTGCTTTTGCATCTCGTCGGTCACGGATTGGTGCACCGCAGGCAAGAAGTTCATCCGACCTCAAGACGTGAGCTTCATGGTGAGCTTCGTTGCTCCTACGACAGCTCCATCACAGTACGACTTCGTGGCGAACGTGGCGCAGTGGATCGGGTTCTTCACGTACGAAGCCGATCCGCAGGGCGACACGTGGTGCCCGCCGACGCAGACGTTTGCTACGGGCACTGGTGACTGCGAAGACTTGTCGCTGCTCGTTGTGTCCGTGTTGAACGCGGGTGGTGTCAGCGCGAGCCTCACCATCGGGATGTTTCTCGATCCAGGAGGCGCGTTCGGTCATGCTTGGGTAGAGGGCGTCGACGCCAATGGGTCGTTCCTCATTGAGGCCACGAACGGCAAGCTCTATCGAGGGCAGCGCCCAGCGCTCTACAGTCCGTCGCTTCACGTAAGCGGAGGCACGTGTGCATGGGGTAGTGCGTGAAGCCTCGCTTCGGTCCTGGAGACCGCGTCTTCTTCGAGTACCACTGCGAGCAGTCGAACGAGTCGTGTGACGCTGAACTGTGGCATCACACGAGGCAGTGGGCCGTCGTTGTTGCGGTAGTGATGTACCCCGAAGTCGATCTCGAGCTGTCTCCCATGTACGTCATTTGCTTCGAGGATGGCTACCAGCACGACGTGTTCAACGACGAGATCACCGCGCGTCCACGTCCGAGACCAGAGGAGCGCGGTGTCATCGTGCCTCAGAAGAACCCTTGGACACCGCCGAATCAGCTCTGGCCAAGTTACGAGTATCGCATCAAGAGCGTGTATCCCGGCGGACGTGCGTTCGAGGTGTGGCGGCTCGAGTGCCACTACGGCGAGAAACCTCGCATGGTGCTCGTCAGCACATCACATGGGAATGCTGATCGCGCGCTCGACAGCGCAATGAGTCATGCGGCTCGTCAGTCGGTTGCTGATCCGCGCAATCCGAATGCTGTTGTCGTGCTCAATGCTCAAGACGGTTGTCATACGGCATACCGCGCCGGCCAAGAGATAGGTTGTTCTAACCCGCAGCCTCGAACCATCATCCTCGATCCCAGAAACCCAGAGGAGTACGAATGGGCTTCGTGGGCGATCGACGGCATGGCAGGCATGATGACAGACGAGGACTACGAAGAGTTTGGCTACCAGCCGGACGACATCCCGCCTCTCAAACGCGCCGGCGACCGAGCATGGATTGAGGTCTCAAACCTCAACGCGCTCGAGGATCTGCTCTATCGCGTCGAGGAGCAGGCTAACGACATGGTGAACTACGAGATCAAGCAGTTCACGAGACACCATCTACCCGTGCCTGTTCAACTGAAGTTGCAGAAGGCGGCGCAGCTCAGTCTTGCTGCCAAGCTGCGACAAGCGTTCGACGAGATGAGCGTGTCATGATGTGTAGCGAGGAGCTCGTGCTTAGCGGAAGACGGTGGATTCGAACCACTTACCTTTTCAGGTACCCTGTTTAGCAAACAGGTGGCCGCTACCGATCGACGCATACGTCTTCCATAGGTGAACCATGATGATCATCGACGCAGAGACAGGACGCGAAGTACGAGTGGGCGGCGTCATGCGCCGCGATCACCGCATCTACGATACCGAGAAGCAGCAGTACATCGAGGACGAGCACAAGGGCGAGTACGACTGGGAGCTCGTCAAGGTCGAGGACCGCCTCTTCTCAGCTCGCGCGTGCGTTCGCTACTTGAAGTCGGGCAGAATGGCGTGGTTGCCGCTCATCGTGCGCTTCACGCATCCGGGCTTCTTCATGAAGCGCGTTGCGTTCATCCCGAGCTAGAGGAGTACGTGGGAATTGAACCCTGACGCTTGCGCGTCCCCACCAGTTTTCGAGGCTGGTTGCTTCACCGTCGGCTGGCGTACTCCAAGAACTGTTTGCGGAGGGTGAGGGAGTCGAACCCACGCTACCGTCGTCGGGTAGTCGCCGGGTTTCAAACCCGGAGCCTTGCCACTCGGCCAACCCTCCGTAGCGGAAACGGTGAGATTCGAACTCACGGAACCCAAAGCGGGTTCACCTGATTTCCAAACAGGTGCCTTCAACCTCTCGGCCACGTTTCCATGCAGTCAGGGCGGCGGGATTTGAACCCGCGATCTCCACGTCCCCAACGTGGTGCTCTAGCCAGGCTGAGCCACGCCCTGAGAAAGTAGTCGCCGCGAAGGAGACCGGCTCCTTCGCAGCGTCCACTCGTTGTTTCACCCCGCTGCCTGCATGCTGTTCCCGTTGAGGTATGGCAGCCAGATGTCGGGGATGCTTCTCGTTGAGATGAGGAACGGTTGCGTCATGGGCAGGACGTTCGGACGATGCGGCTTGTAGTGCATCTTCATCCCTGCCTGCTCGGGCGTCCTGTTTCCCTTGCGCTTGTTGCACGGGTAGCAGGACGTCACGATGTTCTCCCACACGGTCTTGCCGCCCTTGCTCGAGGGCACGACGTGATCGTAGTTGAGTTCCTTCGCGATCTTCTTCTCGTTGCAGTAGCAGCAACGGAAGCCGTCACGCGTGAGGATGTTGATGCGCGAGAACTTCACGTTCTTCTTGAGATGAGATACCGCGCGCTTGAGACGCACGACTGCCGGGATGCTGAGCGTGATGCTCGGCGACGACACCGTGGCCTCGTACTCTTCGAGCACGTCGACCTTGATACCTGCTGAGTGCTTGGTGCACTGAGGAGTGCCGCACTTCGAGCAGACGAGCATACAGATGGCGCTCTGCCACGTGACGACCCTGTGCGGGTTCATCCACGAGTTGAGAACGAGCGTGTGCAGATTGGAGAGCATGACGATTCACCTTCGTTTGTGCTTTTTCATTGGTTCCTCGGGTTGACGACAGGAAACTGTTGGTGGGTGCACGTGGAATTGAACCACGGTCGGCTGCTTATCAGGCTGCCATCCTTACCATTAGACGATGCACCCGTTGTGTGCGACACAGGTCTCGAACCTGCGGCCTCCGACGCGTCAGGTCGGCGCTCTACCTACTGAGCTAGTCGCACGCTGTAGGCCGCCGAGGAGTTGAACCTCTGGGCCACCCGCTCATAAGACGGGCGCCGGCAAACCGTCCGGCTTAGGCGACGGCCCTCGAGTGAGAGTCGTCGTACGTATCTTGAACATGTTGATCTCCTTTGGGTGGGCCGAGCCGGTCTCGAACCGACGACATCCTCCTTGTAAGGGAGGCGCTCTGCCAACTGAGCTACCGGCCCAATGCTACGACGCACGCTCCGCAACGAGCTGCTAGGCCAGCTCTGTCCGAACCGAAGCTCGGGTCACGGTGTCGCTCCTAGTACGTCGCAGCAGTGCCTCGAGAGGGACTCGAACCCTCGCTGTCACGGCGTATGAAACCGTCGCTCTGCCACTGAGCTATCGAGGCATGGGTAGCGGAGGCTGGATTCGAACCAGCGGCCTCCAGGTTATGAGCCTAGCGGGATGACCGACTTCCCTACTCCGCAGTGCGCCCGGAAGGATTCGAACCTTCAACCCTCGGTTCCGTAGACCGATGCTCTAATCCGTTGAGCCACGGGCGCGTTATTTCTCGAACTTGGTGCGCAGTTGAATGACCGTGGCCTGAACTTCTTGCTGGCTCGCGGGCACGAACTGCACTCGTCTTCTGGGTCTGGGTTTCTCCGGTTGAACATCTTCGAGTGCGAGAGCGAGTGAGGATACGTCTGTCGCTTCATCGATCTCGGGTTCGGGATCAGGCTTCTTGGGTGCCTCTGCTTCGTCGTCGTTTTCGTCTTCGACGTCTTCCTCGTCCTCAGCTTCGAACGCGACTTCGGACTCATCGGGGTCCGGCTTCGCGCCGTTTCGTGTCAGCGGTTGAACTTGCTCGGGGTGTAGTCGCGCAGGATGGTCTACAGCTTCGAGCTTCGGTGCGAGCTGTGACTTCTTGATGCGCTTGGAGGTCTTCTTGCGCTCCGGTTTTGCCTTCGTACGCGACGGCTTGGGTTCTGCCTTCGCTGCTCGAGCAGCTTCGAGCTCATCGAGCAGCTTGGGAAGAATGTCGATCACGATGCCGTGAGCGCAGTCGTCGCACGTCGGCGTGGGGTCTTCCTTCGGTCCAGGAGGACGCATCTTCTGACCGCAGGCGGTGCACATGTTCTTTCGCTTGGGGTCGAGGGTGACGGTCTTCCTGAGCGCCTTGATGTCGACGGGTTCCGATCGTCGTTTCATGCCGCCCGAGATTACTACAGCAGCAGCCTTTGTGTCCCCGGCGCGATTCGAACGCGCAACCTTTCGTGTCGGAAACGAACGCTCTGATCCGTTGAGCTACGAGGACGTTGGTGCCTTCGGCGCGATTCGAACGCGCAGCCCATCGCTTAGAAGGCGAGCGCTCTATCCGTTGAGCTACGAAGGCGTAGAGGCGAGGACCGGAATCGAACCGGCGCATGTCTGGGTTGCAGTCAGATGCCTTACCGTCTTGGCTACCTCGCCATCGTTACAGACCAGAGACCGGAGCGGATGACGCGAGTCGAACGCGCGACACCGAGCTTGGGAAGCTCGTGCTCTACCAACTACATCCGCATATTAGGGAGATCGACAGTCATTGCTTTCGCTTGCCTTGCGGCTGGACCCGTTAGACCGAACGCAGCGCTTGGGACGGGTCAAGCCCAAGGTTAGCGTCGTGACGATCTCCAGAGCGGCTGATGGGACTTGAACCCACGACTCCGACCTTGGCAAGGTCGTACTCTACCACTGAGTTACAGCCGCATTGTGGCGCTTTCTTCATACACCGCTCTTCCATGGAGATCACGGCGAGAAGTTCAGAGGTGGCCGAAGCGCCGAACCAGGAGGTCGGACAGAGATACGTAAGCCCTGCTCGACATGCCTGCCGGCAGGCAGGTCCCCACCGACTCCTCCTTACTTCGAAATAGTGCTCTCCCTGGTGGATCAGTTGTTCCCCGGCAGGGATCCACTCCGCGAAGTGCCGGGCCAGATGCTAGCTGCATAGGAGAGCGGTGCTAGCCCACGAGAGCGGGCGATCGGATTTGAACCGACGACGTTCAGCTTGGAAGGCTGACATTCTGCCACTGAATTACACCCGCATGCGGGTCGCCGAAGCGACCCTTTTACCTAGAGCGAGAGGTTCTGCGGGTTGCAACGCTTGCAGCCGATGTTTCCGCAGGGACCTTCTCTGTGTCGCTCGAGGCGCACCGTCTTCTTGCGAAGACGTTGTGCTCTGAGCTTCACGCGCTTGCTCTTGGTATTTCGTCCTTCTCTCTTCCACTGCTCGTAGAGAGCGCGCTGCGCCATCTTGCGAGCAATCTTCTTGGCACGACGTCGCTTTCGCGCGTCGAGACGTTTCTGTCGTCCTGCCATGACACCCTGCTCCGATTCGCTGAAGTTCGCGCGAAGACGGGAACCTGGGTGAGCGCGTGACGTTGCTTACGCGCGTGAACAACGTCACGCGCATAATGTGTTGGTCATCTTCATGGCAACCCTCGCTTTCTTTCGAGCCGGCGATGGGGCTTGAACCCACGACCTACGGTTTACAAAACCGTTGCTCTACCACTGAGCTAAGCCGGCACTTCGAGCCCGCTTCGGGAATTGGACCCGAGACCTCTCCCTTACCAAGGGAGCGCTCTACCACTGAGCTACGCGGGCAGTTTCTTCGGCATGCGACAACTCCTGCCGCACATGAAGCGTTTCTGACCCAGTGCCTTCTGGAAACGATGCTCGTGCATGATACGCCCGTCAGACAATCGGATGCGTACGTATCCACGATCGAGTTTGGCGTATCTGATGACGATCTTGACCATGTGGAGCTGGCCGGGTTCGAACCGGCGACATCCTGGTTGCAGACCAAGCGCTCTCCCAACTGAGCTACAGCCCCGTGTGACGTGTATAGCAGAACTTCGGGTGGAGATGACCGGGATCGAACCGGTGGCCTTCTGGATGCCATCCAAACGCTCTCCCAACTGAGCTACATCCCCGTGGAACCGAAGGGAGTCGAACCCTCTACCTCTCGCGTGCGAAGCGAGCGCTCTCCCAAGTGAGCTACGGTCCCGAAACAGTTGCACACGACTGACAGACGGTCGGACGCCCCGAAAAGCGCACCCCGACTCATCTGCCAATCGCGCGGCGGGAGCAGGAGGACTCGAACCTCCGTGAGTGGAGTTGGAAACCACCATCCTAGCCGCTGGATGATACTCCCTAGTAGCGGTCCCAACGGGAATCGAACCCGTGCTACCTGCGTGACAAGCAGGCGTCTTAGCCACTCGACTATGGGACCGGTCAGTCATCATCGTCTGGACTATCCATGACATCCTCCTTTCCGGTTTTCAGGTGAGTCGTGCCAGCTTGTTCTTTGCCTTCTGGACGACGTGCTTGTTCTTGTGTCCCTTGATCGCGTTCGACTCGAGCACGCTGATGTCGGTCGTGTTCGCGATGATCTTCTCTGCCCTCGCGCGCGTGAGATCCTTCGTCTTCATGACTCCTCCGTCTCCTCGGCGCGATTCGAACGCGCAGCCTACGGTGTAGGAAACCGTCGCTCTATCCAGTTGAGCTACGAGGAGATTAGGGTGAGCGAGGAGATTCGAACTCCCGTACCGGGAGCCACAATCCCGGGTCCTAACCGCTAGACGACGCCCACCATACAGTCACTTCTTGACGCGCACTCCGTCCTTGTCGATCTCCCACACCGTTCGCTCGCCATTGATGCAACGAACGATGATGATGGATCCGGGTTCCCCGAGGATCGGTACCCGCTGATGCTCGAACTCCTCTTCGGTGATCTCGTAGACCTTCATTGGTTTCCTCCCCGCTGCTTCGTAAAACGAGACGCTTGGTCGTGGTCACTTTGGCCCTCGGCGTTGTCGAGGGCTTCCGTTCACGTGCTGTCGGACCCATGTCCAGAAGGACACGGTGCAATCGCGGCACGCGATCATGGTTTCGGTGTACTGACAGCCGGTCGCAGGATGCGCCGGGCCTCCGCAGAACGAACAGTTCATGGCGAGCTCCGCTTGGTGGTCGGGGCGGTGGGATTCGAACCCACGACGACGAGCACCCAAAGCTCGTGCACTGGCCGGACTGTGCGACGCCCCGAGTGGTGAAAAGATTGGTCGCGTTCGAGTGAGAAAGCTGGATGCCTTTCGGCCGGTTCCGTATACCGGTGCGTCTTCCATTCCGCCACTCCCCGGTAATTCGGGGAGCCAGGAATCGAACCTGGAATGCCCTTGCGGGCTTGCTTGTGAGATTTCTCGATTGAACGCGACCAGTCGGGGTGACTGGATTTGAACCAGCGGCCACTCGCTCCCGAAGCGAGTGCTCTACACAGGCTGAGCTACACCCCGATGACTTCGTACTACGTAATTGTCCTCCGAACAGTTGGCGGTTGGTGGTCAGGGCCGGAGTCGGACCGGCGACACCCTCATCTTCAGCGAGGTGCTCTACCAACTGAGCTACCTGACCATGTGATACTTTCGGCCTCGAACCTATAACAAGGCCGAGCGAGTGATACCTCGCTACAACATGCGGTGACCCCAACGGGATTCGAACCCGTGTTGACCGCGTGAAAAGCGGCGGTCCTAGTCCACTAGACGATGGGGCCGCGTGTCACTGGTGGCGTCCCGTAAGGGAATTGAACCCTTGTTGCCGGCGTGAGAGGCCAGCGTCCTGGGCCACTAGACGAACGGGACAGATGGCTTTGCCTCTTGGAGGGAACCGGGGCATAAGCCCCAGGAACGTGTGAGCACTGCTGGTGCATGCAAGCATGCGAGTTGCAGAGCTGGAATCATTCCCACCCGAGGGTGAGGTCCCTTCCAAAAAGCAAAACCGTGTCTTGCGACGAAGAAATAGCGAGCGACCGAGGAGAGGAGCTGGATGTTGACGAAACAGGATTTGAACCCGTAACAGTCGGCTCCGTAGGCCGATGCCCTACCAGATTGGGCGATTCGCTTGTGAGCACCTCGGAATGGTCGTTCGCAGCGGGGATGATGGGAATTGAACCCATCTACGTGTGAGTACCGCTATGTGCTCCCGTGAGGGAGCGAGGTGGCGGTGCTGGAAACTTCAATCCTTTATCCCCGGTAGCAACCTCGCGCTCGAGTGATTGGCCTGGTGTCAGCGTTACCTGGGTAAGAGCCTGGTGCTTGTGAGGCCGATCTTGTGAGCGCGAGTGGAGGGGCTTTGCGGATTCGAACCGCAGCTTGTGAGGACCATCAGGTGGCTCCTTGCAGAGCCGAGAAACGATCCTGGATTTACAGTCAGCTTGGATGGCTGATGAGGGAACCTACCCTCTGTAAAGCCCCGTATTGATCTCGTCCGAGTTGGGAGGGCTGGGTTGTCGGAGCGTTTTAGCCAAACGCGAGCGTGTGAGCCTTCCCGAAGGGACGCGATCGTCCGTGACAGTAAGTCATCAAGTAGCAGGCGTCAAGATCTTTCTGCACTACGTTCGGATAGCACCGCCCGCATGGATGCTGAACCCGATCTTTTTGCCAGTCTCCAGGTACTCCTGGGCCGAGCGGGCAAGGTAGGCAGACACGATAGCGATGAAAGGGAGCTGCGCGCCATCCTCGCATGTCGCCGCTACGGCGCCGGCCTCGTCGTCAATGACGAAGTCCTGATCCCACACCACCCGTCCGAAGCCGCCGTCGGCGGCTGCCAGAGCTCCATGCAGGCATGGAACAGAAGCCGACCGAACGAAGCCCTGACAGACCCTCCGTCCAGCCCCATTGTCGAGGCAGTCGATGACGAGATCAGCCCCACCCAAGAGCTCCTTCGCGTTGTTGTCGACCAGCTTGTGCGGAACGCCATCGACCTTCAAGCCGAAGAGGAAGTTCATCGTCTGCTGGATCGACCGCACCTTGGGTGTACCCACGTTGGGCTTGCCGTGGAACTGCGACAGGACGTTCTTCTGCTCGACGCGATCGAAGTCGATGATCTTGAGCTTGCCGACGTTGCGCAGAAGGAGAGCGGCGTGCGAACCCAGAGCTCCGACGCCTACGATGATGATGGTCTTCATGACGTTCTCCTTCTCCTATGCTCTTCGACGTGCTGCCTCTCCTCTTCGAGGAGGTACTTCTCGTAGGCAGCCGTGATGCACCAGTACGTGCGTCCGCTCTGTTCGGTGCGTTCGATCTGGCCAGAAGCAATGAGCTTCTCGAGCGTCTCGGGTACGACGGCGTGACGGAGTAGCGCTTCCGTCGAGAACGGGCCTAGATGCCGCAGAACCCAGAGTGCGTTGCTATCCGGCGCCTTGCGCTTGTTGATCGCTGTGTACGACATCCACCCTTCGGGCGACAGCGGAGGATCTGGTTCGGGCTCGAGCTCTTCAGGCTCGTTCACTTTCTCTGCGAGGCGGACCGCGTTCTGTGCGATCAGCTCCGGGTCGCTAGCGATGCGATCCACGAGGTCGGGAATCTCTACCACCAGCGGATCGTTGGGCTTGACCTCATCGAACGTGTGCGACGGAACGAAATCCATCGACGAAGCCGGTCGCACTCGGTCAGCCTCATCGAGCTTGGCCTCGATCTTCGCGACCTTGGTGAACTTCGGCTTGCCTGTGGAGACCGGCTGCCCGACCTTCACGCGACAAGAATCGCATACCACCATGATCGTTCCGTGATGCTCGATGACACGCAGGTTGTCGTCGCTAGGACAACGCTCACACCGCCACCCGGCTCGCTCGAGAGCGGGGCGGGTGACGGCGGTGTTGGTGCGCGCCACGAGGCGGTAGCCCGGGTGGAACATTCCCTCTTCCGTGGCTTCCCTGTCGTTCCTACTGCGCGAGCTTCGCGAGAGTGCTCGCGTACTCGACCAAGGCCCAGTCGAGCGCTGCACGCACGCGAGCTTCGTGCCCGCCGAACGGCGTCTTCGGACGCATCTGGATCAAGCGATGAGGACGCGCTTCGTTGGCTTCGAAGCGATCGACCACGAAGTCGCGGAAGTCCGCGTTCGGGTCGGCGTCGATGCCCGGGATGCTTCCCGCGCGAACGGCCTCCGTGACCCAACCCCGGATGTCGCCATCCGTGGAGTCGAAGTGGACGGGATCCGGCAGGTCGCCGTTCTTCCCGCCATACGTGACATTCACCCTCGCCTCTTCCGGGCGAATCGGTCCGTGCATGGTCATGGTCGTTCTCCTTCTCTTGCGAACAAGATGGTCGCGTTGGCTACGTGTACGTCGTTCGAGATCTGCCTGAGCTTCTTCATCCACTCGAGCTCTTTGCACAGCGTAGATGAGTAGGTGAGGAGTCCAGGTCCCGTCCAGACCGCGACAATAGCCGCGTCGGCGCTTGTGATCCACCACTTGAGCCTGCGCCCGAGGGCGCGTTCGATGGCCGAGAACGTCGTGACGTCCTCGTACGAGGGTCCGGGAACGCCGCCACCCGGGTGGCTGTGTGCGATGCCCGCGATCTTCTCGCGGTTCTCCCACACGATGTCCCACAGCGGGCGGCTGTCGGGAAGCGAGACGACCGTACGATCCACTGGCAAGTGCCAGTGCAACGGCTCTCCGTTCAGATCTATGACGACGCCTGCTTCCATCATGATGACCTCTAGTCGTGGCGGAAGACGTGAAGCACACCCTCGCGCTGCGCTTGCTGGATGACTCCGGGAAGAGACTCGAGCGTGAAGAACGTGTCGCCCTTCTCGCCCGTGTCGTGATCGATGAGGCAGATGCCGCTGTCGATGATCTGGAGCGTGCGCTCGTCGCACGTGCACGTGTACCTCTGACGATCGACCCGGAAGCGAACGATCATCTCTCCGCGAAGCTGTGCTCGGCGGTGATCGAGGTACTCAGCTCCACCAACTGCGAGGGCTGCGCGAGCGGCTTCACCGAAATCGATAGCAGCCATCGCGCGTCGACCAGCGCCGTCGCCGAGTTGCGCAACAAGCTGTTGCCGACGTTCTTCTCGAGCGCGCTTCTCCTCTTCTTCACGGCGCAGGCGTTCGAGCTCTGCACGACGGCGCTCGGCTTCTTCCCGCTGCCGAACTTCCATCTTGAAGGCAGCGTCGAGCGCGGGCGGTACACCCTTGACGTGATCGACGTTCGGAGCCTTGTCGAGGAAGGCTGTCATGACATCGTTCTCGACGCCGATGGGCATTGCCATGCCGTCGTAGATGAGAGGTCCGTCTTCGCACATGCGACCGGCGGTCACGAGCGCGAACCTGTCTAGCGCGTCATCGATGAGGAAGACCTGCTCGGAGGCTTCGAAGATCTTCGCGGGGTCTGCTTCGACGCGCGCATCTTCACGCACGAGTCGAGTACCGACAAGGAAGCCACGGAGGAGGTAGCTGAGCACGCCGTCGGGCTTGCTCGAAGCTACACGCCACCTGGCATTGCGACCCTTGATCTCGAACTCGTGCCAGCCGTACTCCGGCGGCAGACGACCTTCGACCGACCAAGCGCGCATGCCCTGACGCAGGGTGCGACCGCTGACCCACGGGAAGGTGCGCCGTTCGTCGTTCTTGGAGAGGAGTTCGCGCCAGGTCATGTTGAAGATCCATCGGTCTCTCCCGACTGCCACGCTTTCGTCTGCTCGCGATGGCTCCGCGTTTGAGCCGTCACGAGAACGTAGTGCCGTCTCTCCGGCTGTCACGCTGCGCACCGCGCGCGGACTGCGCGAAGTACAACTGGGTCTCGTAGCGCTCCCGCGTTTGGAGCGTTAGGTGCGTGTGTCGATGCCCCGACAAGGGCCACGCACCGGACTGTTACGCCGCCCAGGCCGGCTTCTTGAGCAGCTCGGTCTTGAGGATCGTCTCCACGAGCGACACACGAGGAGCCGCTGCGCGGACGGCGGTTGCCTGTCCGACCGGAGTTGCAGCGATGAGCGCGCGGATCGTACGCGGGATGGCGTACGGATCTGCGAAGGTGCGCTCGTCGATCTCGAAGCACGGGATGCCGAGACGGTTGGCTGTGTCGCGAACTGCCGTCCCACGTCCGTAGCGAGGGCTCATGATGGGCACGAGACCGAATGCTACGGGCTTGAGGAGCGAGGCTTCGACGGCTGCCGTGAAGTGCGGCGCTCCCTCGTCACCGACGAAGAGAAAGATGTTGTCTTCGTCCACGCCGATGAGCTTGTACTGCTGGAGCGCTCTCACGCCTGCGCCGTAGTCGGTCCCGCCGCCCGCCGTGATGCCACGGAAAGCGTTCTCGACGCCGGCCTTGCTCGGGTGCACGATCTTGATCTCGCGCCCCGATGTGTTGAACACCGCGACGTGGATGTGATCGAGCGGGAAGCCCTGGACGAAGCGTGCGAGGTGCGTCTTGGCTGCCTCGATTGCTCCTTCCATCGAGCCGCTGGTGTCCACCATGAGGTAGACGCGGACGGCTTTGACGACTTCCTCCACTGCCTTCTGGAGCGCGGCGTCGGCACCTTCGTCGAGCTTGTCCTTGACCTCCTTGGACTTGACGCGCTGAGCGATGTTCGCCGCGCGCATGTCTTCGGCTGCCTTGACTGCCTTCTCCCACTTCTCGCGGATCGGCTGCACTTCGAGCAGACCGAGCTCCTCGAGTGTCGGAGTCGCGATGATGAGATCCTTGTTCGACAGCGATCCGGCTTCGATGGCTGCTGCCATGACAGCGCGGGTCATGCCGACCTCCTTCGGAAGCATGCCGACGATGCGCTTCAGGTCCGGCTTGGACTTGGTGATGCGCTCGCAGACCTGCTCTTCGGACAGGCCCTCCCAGGTCTCGGCGGCGGCAACGGCGGCTCCGATGGCGAGCGCGCGGTGTCCGTCTTCGGCCTGGATCTGCTTCCAGTGGAGCGTCTCGAAGAACTTCTGGCTCGTGGGCTTGTAGCCGACTCGCCGAGCGAGGGTCATCACTGTGGTGCGGAAACCCTTCTTGACGAGGCCCTCGAGCATCTTCGGGTTCTCCTCACGGTAGAGGAGCCACTTCTCGACCACCTTGCCCCAGCGCCCGTAGTACGGGTTGCGCGCGCTCTTGCCGAAGCCGAGCTCACGGTTGATGGCTGCGATCTCGGGCAGCGTCAGGAACTCGTGGATGCGCATGAGGAGCTTGGCATCGAGGTGGTTACCGTCTTTGCGGTCGAGCAGCATCATCGCCTCGCCGACGTCGCGGTAGTCCTCGTCGTAGAAGGCTGCCTTGCCGTCGTCGCCGATGACCGGTTCGCCCTTACGGCTCTGGCAGAGCATGAACGCTGCCAGAACGACCTTCAGGTCACGATGCTCCTGACCGAAGGAAAAGCTTGCCCAGCGTGCGGCGAACTCGTTGTCGAGCTTCCACACTTCACCGACTTGGCGATACATCCACGCGGCGACTTCGGGGTAGAGGCCGGCCCGGCGGTAGGTGCCTACCTCGCGACCGTTCTCGACGATCTTCATGGCTGGCATCTTGAAGCCGCGCAGAGCGAGCATGCCGGCACCGCCCATGCGACGTCCGGGCGCGCCTTCCTGCATGACGCCGATGCGGACCTCGACGGTCTTCTTGCCCTGCTTGTCGAGCCGGTAGACGACCTTCTGGTCGTTCTCGACCCTGTGCGTGACCGGCGACCACTTGACGCCGGTGACGGAAGTTGCGTCCGGCACGACGACGCCAGGACGGTTGTGGACCATGTGGTCCGAATACGCGAGGATCGTGTTGATGATCCTCTCTGCGGGACCGAGCTTCTCGATTGCTGCGTCGACCATGATGTCCTCCGGTCTGTGGTGGCTCGCGAACGAGCCGAGTTAGGCCGTGTGACTACTGCTATACGACTGTAGTGCAAGCTGTCAAGCGTGACGAACAGAGCCCACGATCGGACTTGAACCGATGACCACCGGTTTACGAAACAGGTGCTCTACCAACTGAGCTACGCGGGCAAAACGGGCTTACCGGAGCAGAGGTCGTTGGGCATGGAGCGTAACGACGTACCTTCCCGAGCGCTGCCAAGTCAACTATCGCTGGTCAAGTACCCGTACAAGTGCGACCCCGAGCCTCCAGCGGTCGCAGCTCCGGGTGAAGGATTCGAACCCTCATCTCTGCGAGAAACAGTCGCGCACACTGCCGTTGTGCTAACCCGGAAAAAGACGTTGCGGTGCCGGAAGGACTCGAACCTTCGCACGACGGGCTAACAGTCCGCTGCTCTGCCGCTGAGCTACAGCACCAAAAGCACGAGGGAACCCTTACGAGCTCCCTCGAGCCACACATCTTTCAGCAAGGCTACCCTTCGCACAGGCCCGGTCGCTGGAGCCCTCCAGTATAATCGGAGGTCGATCACGGCACGGCTGCTTCGAAGCTCACGCTTCTCGAAGCGGTCTCTCTACTGTTCAGGAGTTGTCAAAGAACATGAGGAGCAAGCTCCTCGTGTCAGTTCCGGGATAGGGACTCGAACCCCAATAGCGGGTACCAGAAACCCGCGTCCTGCCATTAGACGATCCCGGAATGTGTTTGCTTCGTTGCTTCGTGGGACTGGAGGGATTCGAACCCATCATCTCATCGGGTAAGAGCCGAGTATGTTGACCGTTGACACCACAGTCCCGTGGTTCGTGGGTCCACTCGGAATCGAACCGAGATCTCGCGGGGTAAAAACCCGGCCTCTACCAATTGAGCTATGGACCCTCCTACTTCTTGCGTGCCGGCTTCTTCGCCGGCGTGAGCTTGCGTTTGATGCGGCCGAGCAGTCGCCACGAGATGTTCCCGGACGGGAAGGACCAGTTGGGAGAGGCATCCGACGTCGACGACGGCGCCGGGAGATCGTCCGACGGATCGATGCCGATGGTGACGAGCTGACGCAGGCCGCGCAGCCGAACTGCGTCGATCGGCCTCTTCGCCGTCGCGAGCAAAAACAGGTAGTGTCCCATCGTCATCCTCTCTTTCGGTTCGGGGTGTGGTGCCAGGGAAGGGAGTCGAACCCTCACAGCGCAAAGGCGGCAGATTTACAGTCTGTTGAGCTCTCCAGTGCTCAGCCCTGACTCGCGGTGAACGGAGTCGGAGCTGCAATAGCTTTCGCGAAGCGTGTCGATGATCATGAGCTGTGTCTCCTTCGAAGCCTGAAATGCCGAAGGGCCGCCTGGTTCTTCACCGGGCGGCCCTTCACGAGGATCGAGTCCTCTCGTGATCGGCCGCCCTACGTACCCACCTCCGGCTTGAGCGGAAGAATCGAGGAGGTGGGATACGCGACTGGCTGTGTGGTGCTCTGATCGCGTCGGGCGCGGGCTGAGGCGCTGAAGGCACACGTATGCGCTGCCGAATTTCTCGGCATCGCTTCGTGTCCGGTTGCAGTCTGCCAGCGCATCATCACGGGTCAGCCTAACGCCTCTCGGCTGTAGTGCAAGAACTTTTTTCCTTGCACTACGTTTTCCTGGGGATCGGGATGGTGAACTTCGCGTCGCTCGTTTTGGCGAGCTCGTAGATGCGCTCTCGCTGGCCCTTCTCGGAGCCGTCGAGCACCTGCACTTGAGGACCGTCGCGGAAGATCGCGACGTCCCTCAAGTAGTGCGCAAGGCGTTCGACGAAGCGCTTGGCGCGCTCCTCGTCGTCGAAGACGAAGAGGAACGGCTCCATAAGTCACAGCGCCCGACCTTCGCGGTTAGGACTACTGTGACTGGAAGTAGAGCGAACCGGAGCCGCCGAGAGAGTTCGCGCCGCCGCTCCCGGGTAGTGCTTGGATGTCGACTGTGTGCGACGTGCCTGCGAGTGCGCCTGTGAGCCACACGAAGGAGAAGTCGTAACCGTCTTCGACGGAGATGGTCGCTGGAATTTGGAGCGACTGGAAAGCAACCTGACCGCCGTCGACGAGCAATCTCACGTCCACGACTTGTGTCCCACCTACCGAGAAGAAGAGCTGACCCGATACCAGCAGCAGGAGTTGGTCGCCTGCGATCGTCGTGATCGTCTTCGTGCCTCCGATCATTGACGTGAAGACCGCTGCCGGAAGAGCAACGCTCTGGATCGGGAACGACCCGAATAGGAACGCTACGCTTCCTGTCGCACCAGTCGCACCGGTCGCGCCGGTCGCACCTGTCGCACCAGTTGCACCGGTCGCACCAGTCGGACCGATTGGTCCGGGAGGTCCACCCGACGGTCCGGTTGCACCCGTAGCGCCCGTAGCGCCTGTTGCGCCTGTTGCACCAGTTGATCCAGTAGCTCCGGTTGTACCCGTGCTTCCAGTCGCACCGGTTCCGCCTGTAGCTCCCGTCGAGCCCGTGGCGCCCGTGGTACCCGTAGCGCCAGTTGCTCCCGTCGATCCCGTCGAACCGGTCGGACCTGGCGGCCCGCCTGACGGCCCAGTCGCACCCGTTGCTCCGGTAGCTCCGGTCGCGCCGGTACCCGTTGCGCCAGTTGCACCCGTTGCTCCGGTGGCGCCTGTTGCTCCTGTTGGGCCAGTCGGACCCGGAGGTCCACCTGAAGGCCCGGTCACTCCTGTTGCGCCCGTCGACCCTGTTGCGCCGGTTGATCCTGTCGCGCCGGTAGCACCGGTGCTTCCGGTTGCTCCAGTCGGTCCAGGAGGTCCGCCCGAAGGTCCCGTAGGTCCGGTCGAGCCAGATCCTCCTGATCGAGGAAGCGGATAGGTCTGCGCGGCGAAGCTGACGCGATCAGTTGCTCGGCTCATGATGATTGTCCTTGATCACCCAAGATCGATGAGTCCGCCTTCAGAGCGGAATTGTGATCACTATGCCGGCTCCGCCGGTGGCGCCATTTGCGCCAGTAGCTCCAGAACCACCAGGACCCGAATCGGCGGCTCCCGCCGGACCACCTGATCCACCGGCGCCGCCCGGACCTCCTGCACCGCCACCCACTGCCGAGGAGGTAACGGTTCCAGGGATGGAATCGGTGGCCGGGTTGTAGCCGATCACGGCAATGATACCGCCGTTGCCGCCTTGGCCGCCGCCTGCGCCACCACCACCACCGCCGCCGCCACCGCCGCTAGCACCCGTAGCGCCTCCTGTAGCGCCTGCACCACCCGTAGCGCCGGTTGCTCCGGTAGCGCCTTGTGCGCTCAGCGACGCAGTGGCACCGAACGTGATGGACGGAGAGATGAGGATGATCGAAGTCGCGCCGTTACCGCCGCCCGCGCCAGCATCCTGGCCGTTGGTGCCACCAGCACCGCCTGTAGCGCCGGGCGGACCGAAAGCACCCGGACCACCGACACCTCCACTCATGCCCGAACTGCCGGGGAGACCGAACAGTACGCTGAGCAGTTCGCCGCCAGGCAGTTTGCTGAGTTGGGTTAGGCCAGCCGTGAACTGCGCTCCGATCGATCCGGCGATGCCCGCAGTACCGTTGCCGCCTGTCGCGCCAGTACCTCCCGCAGCTCCTCCTGAACCATTTGTCGAACCAGTCGGACGAACGAAACCGAATGGGAGGAATGGAGAGTTTTGCGGCGACTGTGGTGTTTGACCGGCATTGCCGGGTTGAGTGCTGCTGCCGCCGCCACCGCCGCCACCGCCTCCGGCTGCTTGGACCGGTTCACCGATCCACTGACCGACGATGCCGTCCGGGAATGTCGAAGACATCGCACCGTCGGTCACGATGCTGCCGTCGATGGTAATGCTCTGGAGTGCGCGAATGATGATCGGTTGGTTCGCGAGCGGCGTGAGCGTGACGCCTGCATCGAGCTTGAAGGTCGTGTAGTCGCCTCCTGCGGACGCTGTGTCGGCGATGATCTCAACGTCACCAAGACTGCCGGTGCCGAAGAGCCATGCCGCAGTCTCCGAGTTGATCTGTGCGATGCCGTTGCCAAGCTCTCCGAGAGTGACCGTGTCGTCGAACATGAGCGTGGCGATGGTCGTCTTTGAGGAAGGCCCGATGGAGAATGCCGAGATGGTCGACCAGCTCGCTGCAAACACTTCCGCATCGGCACCAGTGGTTCCTTGAACAACCAAGTTGGTGCCATCGCCGAGTAGTGCTTCATCATGCACGTAGACAGAGACGGTCGCGCCCTTGCTCGACGCAGCGACAAATGCTCCCGTGTTACCTGATGCCGTGCATTGGAGTGACGCGCCGAACCCTATATCGATGATCGTGTAGATGTTGTCGCCGGTGATACAAACGTTGGGTGCAATCCCATCGTAGAAGACCGTCAAACCATCGAGAATATGGAGTGTCCCTGGAGCAATAGTTGCTCCATCGTCGATGCGAAGCTCTCCCTCGCTTCTCGATCGAAATGCGTGCAGCGCCGGAACGAACGTGACTTCATGCAGATTGTACGGACCGCCTGAAGGGATGTGCACGGTAGCGAAAGTGCCGTCGATTTCGATGGTCGCCGGCCCGATGACAGCGCTCAGTGCGGTGTAGAGCGAGGGCCAATCGGTGTACACGTTGGCGCCTGCCGTGCCTCCGGGCTGGTAGACGAAGATCGGCCCTTTGGGGAGGGTGTTCTTATTCATCGATCATGCCTCACGGATTGGGCGTCACGACGTAGTGGACGATACAGAAGGCCGCACCCGCGCCGCCTACCGCGACGGTTACGAGCACGGGGTTCGTCGAAGGAGCCGAGGTATCTTGGAATCCTTGATAGAGCCCAGTGACGGTCGGGTTGTTGTCGCCGGCTACTTGGAACGCGTCGGGGAATCCAGTCTGACCGATGGTTATCGTCGTACCGGCTGCATAAGCGGTCTGCACATCGAGTGTAGCCTCGAGCACAATTGCTCCGATCGGAAGCGCGGTCACGCTCGAGTACGTACCTGCGGCTGCTCCGACCGCGAAGATGATGACTTGAATGCCACCCACCGCGCCGGTTGCGCCGGTGGCTCCAGTCGCGCCCGTGGGACCTGTTGCACCCGTCGCTCCGGTGTTGCCCGTCGCTCCAGTCGCTCCAGTCGCGCCTGTACCGCCGGTCGCGCCTGTACCGCCGGTCGCGCCTGTACCGCCGGTCGCGCCTGTACCGCCGGTCG
>Ga0209040_10000557_pt1 | contig 28611 bp, 22 predicted proteins | sample BogFormECP12_OM3_FD_188240 | JGI IMG/M metagenome (GOLD analysis project Ga0209040, IMG submission 188240) | Bog forest soil microbial communities from Calvert Island, British Columbia, Canada - ECP12_OM3 (SPAdes) (version 2) | ecosystem: Environmental > Aquatic > Freshwater > Wetlands > Bog ... | reverse complement strand
AGCCGCGCCTATACGGCCAACCAGGGCGACGGCTCGGTGACGGTGGTGAACCTGACCAACTTTACCGCGCAGAAGACGATCTCTCTGGGTACAGCATCGCCCAATCCGCGATCGATCGCGTCAACCTACAGCTACCCCATCGGGAAGGTCTACGTGAGTTCGCAGACCACCCCGAATGTAGTCGTGATTCGCACCGATACGGATGTGGTTTCGGTCACCCTGCAGATGCAGGGCGAAGTGGTCGATCTCCACACCACCACACAGTACGCGGGATCAACTACGCAGGGTGGCAATGGCATCACACAAAGCCGCTCGTATGGATCGGGCGCTCCATAGCCAAGTACGGCACAGACAAAGACAACGGCATCCCGATGGGGGTGCCCTTTTTGGGCAGGTGATTCGCGCAGAAGCGGAGATTGACGAATCTGCAATATATTCCTGCGAAAATTTAGTGTGTTCACTGCGAGTTTTGCTAGTGTCCAGGAAACACGCCTCCACGGCACTATTGAGTGAGCATTTACGAACGCCCTTGTATATGGGGAACACATATTTGCCGACAGTCAGAACGGACACGGTTCGGTGTGACGGGCATCATTGGCGGATCAGCAGGTCGGGCATAAGGTGACAGTGTTTCACGCTCAATCGCAATCCTGTGCGGAGAAGACTTTATTCCCGCACTCCTGATTTTTCAGAAAGCACTTAGGAGGCGCCATGAAGATGAAATACCTCTTACTCTCGGCCGGTCTACTAACCGGAGTATGCGCTTCGGCGCAGGACGTTCCAAAGGTGGAAGTCCCGGTCGGCTTTTCGTTTGTCAACGTCCACCCCGATCAGCCGGCCATCACCAGTTTCAACGTCTTTGGCGGCGGCGTCGGAGTTGTTTTCAACCTCAGCCCTGTGATCGGACTTAAGGGCGATTTCATGGGATACACCCAGGGCACCGGCCAGAGGGTGACTGAAAACGGGGAGTTTCTGGGAAATGTGAGCGGCAACCTGTTCACCTACATGTTCGGTCCCCAGCTCAAGAAGCACTCCGGCAAGATCCAGCCCTTCGGAGAGGCCCTGTTCGGCGGAGCGCATACCAACCTCGATGCAAACCTCTGCGAGGTAGAGGGTACATGTGCCTCGGGCACAGGGAGCAATAATGGGTTCGCCATGGAGTTCGGCGTTGGCCTTGATATTCCAATTACGAAATCCATTCAGTTCCGTCCGGTCGAAGTGGACTATCTGTACACTCACTTTGGCTCCAATCACATTGCCGGAGCTTCGGCCAGCCAGAATAACTTCAAATATTTCGCCGGTATCAATTTCACCTTCGGCGGCGCGCCTCCGATCCCACCGACGGCGAGCTGCTCTGCTTCTCCCACTCAGATCATGGCGGGAGATCCGGTATCGGCCTCTATCGCGACGCAGAATTTCAATCCCAAACACACTGTCACTTATGCGTGGACGAGCACCGGCGGCCGGGTATCGGGCACGACCGAAACCGCAAACATAGCTACCGCCGGCCTGGCGCCTGGAAACTACACGGTTACGGCGACGGCCACGGATGAAAAAGAGAAGAAAAACAACACGGCTAGCTGCAGCGCCAGCTTTACGGTAAAACAGCCTCTACCGCCGACGGCGAGCTGCGTTATCAATCCGAACAGCTTGAAGTCCGGCGACTCGGCGACGCTGTCAGTGGTAGCGCAGAGTCCCCAGGGAAGCTCGTTGACCTACTCCTATGCGGCCACTGCGGGACGCATCAGCGGGACGGGCAACACTGCGACGCTGGACACAACCGGCGCCGCGGCCGGAAGTCCCATCACCGCAACGGCGACAGTGACCGACTCGCATGGTTTGACCGGGACCTGCGAAGCGGTGGTTAACGTTGCTCCTCTGCCTCCACCGGTGGTCGTGGAACAAACCACCAAGGTGGGAGAGTGCAGTTTCAATAACTCGAACAAGCCTGGCCGCGTCGACAACGAATGCAAGGCGACCCTGGACCAGGTGGCGCTGCTCATTCAGCAGCAACCCAACGATAGTTACGTGATCGTCGGTTATGCGGAGGACGAGGAGACGGTCAAAGAGACGCAGCTGGCGGGCCAGCGTGCGGTGAACGTGAAGTATTACCTGACCCAGGGCGAAGGTGGCCAGCAGATCAGTCCTTCCGCCCTGCAGGTGAAGTCCGGCGAAGAAAAGACCAAGGCGATCAGGATCTACCGCGTACCGAATGGCGCCGCGTTTACGGAGCAGACCACAACCGTAGACGAGACCCAGGTGCAAGGGCAGTCCCGTAATGCTCCGGCAAAGAAGCACAAGAAAGCGGCCGCTGCCAGCGCGGCGCCCGCAGTTCAACAATAGGTCGACGATCTGTCGGCTTTAACCAAGGTCATACGCCACTACCTGTTCTTGCGAGGTCTTTGCACGAGCAGGTAGCGGCGGTGGCGCATGTCTCAGACCCAAACTATCGGCCCCCACGCGTCTTCGGGCGCGTGGGGCTTTTTTATATTCCGCAGACTCTGGCGTCTTACATCAGGTTTACAGCATCGACGTCCACAATAAGATTGCGCCGTGGAATGTTCAGAGCGTCAGCCTGAGCGAGCGCCAGGCGCAGAGTGCGCGCGAGTGCCTGCCGCTTCGCGGCTTTCAATACCAGATGGAAGCGATAGATGCGCTTGATCCTCGCGATGGGGGCGGTCGCGGGGCCGAGCACGCGCACTCCATCGAGCTGCGTGGACTGGAACCAGCGGCCGAGGCTCGTCGCCCATCCAGCGGCCTCTTCGAGGCGCGAGCTTTGAATGATGAGGTTGGCGAGAGCAGCGTAAGGCGGATAGTGCATCCACTTGCGGTACTTCATCTCACGCTCGACGAAGGCGTGAAAATCGTGTTTGGCCGCGCACTGGATAGCGTAATGATCGGGATGGTAGGTCTGCACGAGGACGATGCCGGGAAGTTCGCCGCGCCCTGCGCGTCCTGAGACCTGGGTGAGAAGCTGGAAGACGCGCTCGGCGGCGCGGAAGTCAGGTAGGCCAAGGGCGAAGTCTGCGCCGACGACCCCGACCAGCGTGACTCCGTGGATGTCGTGCCCCTTGGCGATCATCTGCGTGCCGACAAGAAGGTTGATCTCCCCGGAGTGGAGGCGCATGAGCAGGCGCTCCATGTCGGCGCGGCCACGGACGGTATCTCGGTCCATGCGGCCGATGCGCGCACCGGGAAAGATCTCCTGCAGCCGCTCCTCGCCCTGCTGCGACCCTGCTCCGAGGAAGTAGAGGTGCTCGCTATCGCATTCGGGGCAGCGCTGGGGCACGGTTCTTTTGTAACCGCAATAGTGACATTCCAGGCGCTGGCCCACCGGAGCAAGGTCGGCGCCGGGCGTGACGGGCTTATGGTAAGTGAGCGAGATGGAGCAGTTCTCGCACTGGAGCTTTTCGCCGCACGCGCGGCACATGACGACGAAGGAATAGCCGCGGCGGTTGAGCAGGATGATGGCCTGCTCGCCGCGTTCGAGCGTTGCCTGGGTCTGGTCAATGAGAGCGCGGGAGAAGAGGTGTTCCTGGCCTGTCTCCTGAAATTCGCGGCGCATATCGACGAGCTCGACCAGCGGCAACGGGCGCTGCATGACGCGTTCGTGTATCTCGATTTGCGCGTACTTGCCCTGGCGCGCGTTGTGCCAAGATTCGAGCGACGGTGTGGCCGAGCCGAGCACGATGGTTGCGCCGGCAAGCTTGGCGCGCATCACCGCGGTGTCGCGAGCGTGATAGCGCGGCATCGATTCCTGCTTATAGCTGGAGTCGTGTTCCTCGTCGACGACGATCAGGCCGAGATTTTCAACCGGCGCAAAGATGGCGGAGCGGGTACCGACAACAACGCGAGCCTCTCCTTTCCGAATTTGGTGCCACTGTTCGGCGCGCTCTTCGGGTGTGAGCGCGGAGTGCAGCAGCGCGACTTCGCCGCCGAAGGCGTGATGCAGCTGCGCGGCCATGGCGGGCGTGAGGCCGATTTCGGGCACGAGCAGGATGGCGGACTTGCCGCGATCGAGCGCGCGCTGCATGGCGGCGAGATAAACGGCGGTCTTTCCGGAGCCAGTGATCCCGTGAAGCAAATGCGGACGGAACTCGGCGGTCTCCACAGCAGCGGTGATCACGTCGAGAGCGGCCTGTTGCGCGGCGTTGAGCGTGTGCGCGGGACGGTGCAGCGTGGAAAGCTGCGTGAGGTGGAAGTCGGCGGGACGCTCCTCGATCCTGACAAGCTCGCGCTTCACAAGCGTTGCCAGAGTTGAGACGGGAACGTCGAGGCGGCGCAGATCGGCGACAGGCCGCTCGCCTCCTGAACCGGCGAGTTCGGCGAGGATTGCCGTTTGGTTGTTGTTGAGTTTGGGCAGGCGCGCGTCTTCTACCAGCACCGCATAACGTACAGTCCGGCGGGCATCGCGCGGCGCAGCAGTTGTCTCGCGGGCGATCCACTTCTTGCGCAGCATGCCGGTGAGCAGATGATGCGCGACTCCAGTTGCGGAGCGGAGCGTTGCGGCCCGGATGGCTTCGCCATTTTCGAGATAGTTGAGGACTTTGTATTCCGTGTCCTGCTCTTCGGGCGAGCGGCGTGACCGGCGAGAGCTTCCCTGCTCGGCGCCCTCGAAGAGGGCTTCACGGCCAAGGTCGGTGATTCTGTAGAGCACATGCTTGCGCACCTCGCTCATGAGGGGCAGCATGGCGCGCATAACTTCTCCAACGGGCGCGATGTAGTATTGCGCGATCCATTGGGCCAGTTCCAGAAGCTGCGGAGAGAGGATCGATTCGTCGTCGAGGATGTTGATGATAGGCTTGGCTTCGACCGGCGGCGGCTCGTCGTGAACACGAAGGACGATTCCGGTCATCTTTTCGTTGCGGAAGGGGACGAGGACGCGGGCTCCGATGGGCGGAGTCGTTTCGCCGAGCGCATAGGTGAAGGCGCGATCAAGCGGGACCGGCAGAGCGACGTCGCAGAAAGCAGGCACTTGCTACAGGGTACAAGAAGCTAAGATCCGGACAGCTAAGAGGCGGGCAGCTATGAGACGGGCAGCTGAGAAGCGGATAGCGAAAGCCGGGGCTTGGTCGCCGTACCAGAGACTAATTCTCGGGACGCGGGGAAGCTTTGAGGCCGAGCTCTTTCATGGCGAGCTGCAAGTCTTTCCAGGCCTCTTTCTTTTGGGTGGGGTCGCGGAGCAAATAGGCAGGGTGATACGTCACGATAAGCTTCGCGCCAAGGGCCTCGTGCAGGCGTCCGCGCAAGCGGGCGAGCGGGGACTTGCCTCCGAGCAGATAGGTTGCGGCGGTCGCGCCTAGAGCAACAATCACCTGAGGGCGAATCACGTCGATCTGGCGGAAGAGGAACTGTCTACAGGTATTGGCTTCTTCGGGTTCGGGGACGCGGTTCTGCGGCGGACGGCATTTGACAATGTTGGCGATGTAAACCTCAGCGCGCCTCAAGCCCATGGCGGCAATCATGTTGTTGAGTAGCTGGCCGGCGCGGCCGACGAAAGGCAGGCCGTGTGCGTCTTCGTCGGCTCCGGGGCCTTCGCCGATGAACATGAGGCGGGCGTTAGGGTCTCCGTCGCCGAAGACGATGGTGTGCCGGCCCTGGAAGGCGAGTGGGCAGCGGGTGCAGTCTCCGATATCTTCGCGGATGGCCTGGAGCGCGGCGGCGCGGTCGCCGGCTGGGATACTCTCGACCAACGCGGTGGGGAAAAGCGGCGGAGGCGTGGGTTTGCGGGCGGGGATGGGTGGCTCCGGTTCTCTATTTGTAACTGTTACGATTTCTATTTCTGATTCCGGGACAGGCTCGCCCCGGCGGTAGAAATCATGAATGCCAAGGTCGCGATAGTAGCGGATGCGGGCCTGGATGGCCTGGGCGATTTCGGGGGTGAGTTGAGTCATTTCAGCGCAGAAGACGCCTCTAGCTGGCTTTCGCTGCGAGTTTCGACTCTATGACGGCGATAGGCTCGCGCAGATCAGAGAATTCGCGCACCCAGGCGAGATCGGTCTGGGCCTTGGATTCGGAAATAGCGGACATTAGCGTCTTGAATTGCATCTCGCTCTGCCTGGCCTGCAGACTGAAGCGCTCTTCAAGAGCAGGAAAACGCATATCCATCTCTTTGCCTTGCGAATTCATGCGTTCCTCGATGGCTGAGAAGCGCATGTCCACCTCTTTGGTTAAAGAAATGAAGCGCTCATCAAATGATTTCGTCTGGGAATTAAATCGCTCGTCGACCAGCTTTTCGAAAGGGGTCAGGCGCACCTTGAGTTCGCGCACGTCGGGCGCGATCACATCCTGGACGAGTTGCTGGAGGGTCTGAAGTACGTTGTCGGTCATGGAGTCTTCAGTTGTCATCTTAACCCTGATTGCCCGACGCGCCGCCACCGAAAATACATCTGCGCCAACTCCATAGTACCGTCCTGGGCTACTCGATTGTGCTGCTCTCGGTTACGACTTTCTGCGGGCGGCGCAGGCCGAGGATTTCCTGCAGGATGCGGTCGGCGAGGTCCCGCTTGGCCATCTCGGGGAGTTCGAGGGCCGTGGATGGCGTGAGAAAGGTGACGGCGTTGCGGTCGGAGTCGAAGCCGATGCCTTCGCGCGAGACATCGTTCAGAACGATGGCGTCTGCGCCTTTGCGCAGCAGCTTGGTACGTGCGTGCGCGACCGCGTCCTGCGTCTCGGCAGCGAAGCCGATGATGATCTGACCCGAATGGCGGCGGGCAACGGCCTCGGCGAGGATGTCTTCCGTGGGTTCGAGCTCGATGGTGAGCGGGCCCGTGCGCTTCATCTTCTGCTCGGCCTGTTTGAGCGGGCGGTAGTCGGCGACAGCGGCGGCCTTGATGACGATGGTGGCCTGGTCCATGCGGCCGAGAACGGCGGATCGCATTTCCTCCGTAGTAAGAACCGGGATGACCTCGACGTTGGCGGGCGGACGCAGCGCGGTGGGCGCGGTGACGAGAATGACTCGCGCGCCTCGGCGCTCGGCGGCTTCGGCGAGAGCGTATCCCATCTTGCCGCTGGAGCGGTTGCCGAGAAAGCGCACCGGGTCGAGAGCTTCGCGCGTGCCTCCGGCGGTGACAAGGACGGTTTCGCCGGCGAGATCGTTGCGGTGGTGCAGCACTCCGAGGACGGCTTCGACGATGGCAGCCGTATCGGCAAGGCGGCCACTGCCCGTCATTCCGCAGGCGAGATATCCGCTCTCTGGCGGAACGATTTGCACATTACGATTGGCGAGCGTGTCGAGATTGGCTTGCGTGGCGGGGTGCTGCCACATGTTCACGTTCATGGCCGGCGCGACGACTACCGGCGCGGTTGTGGCAAGGTAGAGCGTCGTCAGAAAGTCATCGGCGATGCCGTGCGCGAATTTGGCCAGAATGCTGGCGGTGGCCGGCGCGACGACAAGGGCATCAGTCGTCTGCGCAGCTTCAATATGTTCGATGGCGGAGTCGAGGTTGTCGTCCGGCGACTCGGGCGGAACCCACAGGCTGGTGATGACCTTGTGTCCGGTGATCGAGGCGAAGGTGAGCGGCTGGATGAATTGCGTCGCCGCCTCGGTCATGACCACGTGGACATCGAGCGCCTGCTGTTGCAGCGCGCGGACCAGCTCCGCTGCCTTGTATGCGGCGATGCCGCCGGAAACCCCAACCGTGACCTTCATACCTAAATATTACGGGACGCATGCCAGCCCAGGTCCGAAAATCCAGACCTGGGGCACCCGCACACGATCTATATGCGATCTGGCTTACAGGCTGACGAACTTCGGAATGTCGGGAGCGACGATTTCCGGCTTGAGTACCGGTGTATCGGCTTTTACGTATCCGACCTTGCCGGCGGCAATTTCATCCTGTGCAACTTTGCAGGCCTTGCGGGAACGGGAATCGACCAGGGGCTGCGAACCATTCTGGAGTTGGCGTGCGCGGCGCGCGGCAACCATAACGTAGCGAAAATTGCTATCGAACTCTTGCTCAACACTCATGGCGTCTCTCTCCGAAAGTTGCCTTAGCCAACTCACACCGGAGCGGCCTCGGCGTTGACAACTCCGAAAGCCTGGAGCACGGGTTTGATCCGCGCTTCAGAATTTCGCTGGCGGCATTTTTCCGCCTTTGCGATCAGCTCTTCGTCGTCGCGAGTCGACGGGCCGTGGTTGCGGCTCATGCGTTCGGCGGCGACGATGGCTGCCATTTCCCCGACCGCGCGGTCGAGAATATCGTTGACCAGAATATAGCTATATTCGCGGTAATTCTCAATCTCCTCGCGAGCCCTGGCGAGACGGCGCTGGATAATCTCTTCCTGCACAGCACCTTCCGCGCGACTGCGATTGCGCAGTCGGTAGGCAAGAATCTCCGGCGAGGGAGGCATGACGAAGATACTGACCCCGTCAGGCATTTTCTCGCGCACCTGCGATGCGCCCTGCACATCGATGTCGAGGAGCACGTCTTTCCCCAGCGCGAATGCATCGGTGAGCGAACTACGCGCAGTGCCATAGTAATTGCCGAATACGTCGGCGTACTCAAGAAACTCGCCGGCGTCGATCATGCGCTGAAATTCTTCGCGGCTGATGAAGTGATACTCGCGGGCTTCCTGCTCGGAGCCGCGCGGCGTGCGCGTGGTGTAGGAAACGGAAAACTCCAGATTATCGACTAAAGACCTGAGCTGGTTGACGAGCGTGGATTTGCCCGAACCGGAAGGGGCCGAGATGAGAAACAAGATGCCTGCCAAAGTGCCGGTGTTCTCCTTATGCTTTTCGCGTCCCTACTCGAGATTCTGAACCTGTTCGCGCGCTTTTTCGATTTCGGATTTCATTCCCAGGCCAAGTTCGGTGATGCGCGGACCATTTCCGGCAACGCCTCCTGTTTTGGAAAGGAGGGTGTTGGCTTCGCGGTTCATTTCCTGCAATAGAAAGTCGAGCTTCTTGCCGATTTCACCGCCGTTCTCCACCAGCGACCGGAAGTGATCGATGTGGGTGCGCAGGCGCGTCACTTCTTCGTCCACATCGCTGCGCTCGGCGAGCAGCGCAGCTTCCTGCAGGATGCGATCGCGGTCGAACGATCCTTCGAGCATGGCAGTGAGTCGCTGGCTGATGCGCTCGAAGTAAGCCTGCCGCACGTCTTCACGCAACTCCGCTGCTTCGTCGACAAGGCTGCGAAGGCGGTCGAGCGCGGCGAGCAATTCCGCCGCAAGGGCTGAGCCCTCCTGCGCGCGCATGACATTCAACGCATCGATGAGCCGCGGGATTTCGTCCAGGACTGCGGCTTCGAGAGCGCGGGCTTCTTCGTCGGAGCCGCGATCGCCCGAAGCCTTCTCATAGGAGCGGCCATCGCCGTTGAAGATGCCGGGCAGGCGGAAGATCGCATTCAGGTCAGGCTCGCCCATCAGTCCATGTTGCGCGGAGGCGCTGCGGAAGGCAGCGAGATAAGTCTCCACGAGCGCCGCATCATAGACTGCCTCGACCTTCTGGCCACGATCGAGGTTGAGCGTAACTTCGACATGGCCGCGCACCAGCTTCTGCTTGAGCAGGCGGCGGAGCTGCATCTCGAGAGACTCTGTTCCGCCGGGCAGGCGCATGTGCAAATCAAGAAAGCGATGGTTGACACTCTTGAGGCTGAGGGTGAAGCTGAGCGATTCAGAAACGCGCCCCGAGGTACGGGCGAATCCAGTCATCGAATAAACGGGCGCTGAAACCGGTGTTGGCGCGCTCATGCATCCACCTTTCCCAGCAGAGCCGGTTCGCGCGAGTCGTATTCGTCGGCATCCATGAATTGCAGCCGGTAGAGCTTTTGGTAGGTGGGCGAGATTTGCAACAGCTCTTCGTGCGAGCCGATGGCGGTGATGCGACCCTGTTCGAGCACGGCGATGCGCGTGGCGCGGCGAACGGTCGAGAGCCGGTGCGCGATCACCACAACGGTGCGGCCGGTCATCAGATTGCTGAGCGCGGTCTGCACCAGCGATTCGCTTTCGTTATCGAGCGCAGATGTGGCCTCGTCGAGAATGAGGACGGGCGCGTCCTTCAAAATGGCGCGGGCAATGGCCAGGCGCTGGCGTTCGCCTCCGGAGAGGCGGAAGCCTTTCTCGCCGATGATCGTGTCGTAGCCTTCAGGCATCTGCAGGATAAAGTCGTGCGCGAGCGCGGCCTGCGCAGCTTCAACCACTCGCGAAAGCGGCACGTCGGGCTGTCCATAGGCGATGTTATTGCGCACTGTGTCGTTGAAGAGGATCGTCTCCTGCGTGACTTTGCCGATCTGGTCGCGGAGAGATTTGAGACTCACATCGCGCAGGTCGTGTCCGTCGATGAGCACGCGGCCCGAGGTTGCATCGAAGAAGCGCGGGATGAGATTCACGAGGGTTGACTTCCCTGCTCCGCTGGGGCCGACCAGCGCGATCACTTCGCCGTGACGAATGTCGAGATCGATGTTGTGCAGGACTTCTTTCTCGCCTTCATCGCTGCTGTAGGCAAAGCCCACGTTCTCCAGTCGAATGGCCTCGCGGAAGCCCTTCAAGTGGATCGGGTGCTTGCGTTCGACGACTTCGTCCTGGTCTTCCATGAATTCGAAGATGGCCTGCGAGGCGCCCAGCGCCTGCTGGAAGCTGTTGTAATAGACGGCGGAGCGCCGCACCGGATCGTAGAGCTTAAAGAGCGCGACGATGAAGGCGAAGAACGTGCCTGTGGTCATGACGTGGCTGTTGATGGCGTTCCGTCCGAAGAGAAGCAGCAGGGCGATGGCCACGGATCCGATGAAGTCCATGAGCGGCGAACTGATAGCCTGGGCGCGCACCGAGCTGAGATTGGCGCGGAAGAGGCGGCGCGCGGCCTGGCGAAAGCGCAGCACCTCCCAGAACTCCATGTTGAAGGCTTTGACTATGCGGTTGCCGGTGATGGTTTCGTGCAGGATGTTCTGGATTTCGGCCAGCTTGTCCTGGCCTTTGCGCGTGGTCTGGCGGACGCCGTGTCCGATTTTTCTGATCGACCCGATGACAACGGGGACAAAAAGCAGCAGAACCCAGGCGAGCTTGCCGCCGAGAAAGATGACCACCCCGGCAGTAAAGATGAGAGTGAAGACCTGCTGGAGAAAGTCCGACAACACCGACGACATGGCGTACTGCACGCGCTCGATGTCACTAATGAGAGCCGAGAGCAAGGTACCGGTGGCGTGTTTCTGAAAAAAAGAAATCGACCGGCGCAGGATGGCTTCGTAGAGATCGTCGCGCAGGTCGGTGATCATGCCGAAGCCGGCGTAGTTGGCGAGATAGGTTCCCGTGTAGTCGCAGATGCCCTTCAGCAGCGTGGAGGCGACGAAGGCGAAGGCGACGACGGTCCAGTCGTTGTGAAAGTGCGAGGGAACGAGGCTCTGAAGGTCGATGTGAAAACGCGTTCCCAGCGCCGAGAGCACCGTAATGTCTTTGCGGCTGCCTCCGGGATGGAGCACATTGTCGAATATGGGACCAACGAGCAGAACGCGAAAGGCATCGAGAAGGCCGACAGCAGCGGCCAGCACAACGGCGGAGATGATCTGAAGCCAGTATCGGCCGGCGTAATGGAGCAGTCGCCACCCACGCTTCATTGTTTCTTCCCGGGTGGCGGCTTAATTTGCCACGACTGCCAGATCATCCCGCTATTTTAGACTGTTTGCCGTGGGAGGGCATACGGAGACGCGTTTCGGCTGATATGCGGTTTGCACACTACCGCCTGGAGCCGCGCCGCCGGAAGAGCACCAGCACGATAACTCCAGCCAGAATGAGCAGGACGAGGGACCGGAAGCTCACAGAAGGTCTTCTCCAGCGTAAGACACCACTGGGCCGATTCTACGCTGGAGATCTATTCGCTTCTCATGCGATTGCGCGAACTACACCGCCATCGCCGCGACCTCATCCGGGGTCTCGAAGCGCTTGATCAGGCTGCTGGGCCGCGCATGCTCGAAGAATTCGCGCGCAAATTCATCTTTCGTCTTGCCCTGCTGCGCGGCCAGCGTCTCGACAAACGTGGCCACGCCCTCGCTTTCTGTGGGGCCGACCAGCACCGAGTTGACGGTGATGCCGCTGGCAGGGAAAGACTCGGCGATGCCACGCGCGACGGCTATCTGCGCGGTCTTGGTCATGCCGTAGTGCACCATTTCGGCAGGAATCTGCAACGCCGACTCGCTGGAGATGAAGATTACGCGGCCCCACTTCTTCTCGAGCATCTGGGGCAGATAGTGGCGGGTGATGCGCACGCCGGAGAGGACGTTCGTCTCGAAAAACCGCCGCCAATCAGCGTCGTCGATTTCGAGAAACGGTTTCGCCTCGAAGATGCCCAGATTGTTGACCAGCACATCGAGGTGCTGCACGCGAGAGAAGAGACGCTTCGCGCCCTCTTCGGTGCTCAGGTCGGCGGCGACGCCGTTCACCTTGCCCTCGATCTCGCTGACAGCCTTGTCGACACGCGCCTCGGTTCGTCCGTTCACGTAGACGAATGCGCCTTCACGCGCGAGAAGTTTGGCGATGGCGAATCCAATGCCCGCGGTTGAGCCGGTGACGAGTGCGCGCTTGCCTTTTAATCCTAGATACATAATGACTCCTGCGAGTGGTGCGTCCTAAGTAAATTCCCCGATCGAGTGGCCGGATTCAGTGGAGAACCTTCGGCGCGCTGCTTAGGACGCGACGGGAACGCTACATTCAGGCGACAGCGTTGGTGCGCTCGACACGGAATCGAAGGAGCGCAGCAATGTTGTCCAGGCCAGGCAGCTCTGCGTTGCGGATGGCGTGAAGATCAACCTCTCGAGGGCCGCGATGGCGGATCAATGCTTCCTCAGCGCTGGCGAAGTAATGCATGGGGTTACCGCACAGCTCGCAGACAGCCGCAGTACCCAATTGCACGTGGGAGCAGGCCGTGCAGATCGACGCGCCAGCAGTGTCTTCGGACGATGCCAGCCGCTCTTGCGAGAGGAGCAGGGTGCGCACTTCTCCCTTATCCATGGCATCGAGTACGGCGGGAAGACCGACCACGCCAAGTCCGCCTCGCCGGGCTTCGCCGACGGCCTGTTCCACCATGATGGCTTCTTCACGGGAGGACTCCTGTGCAATCAAAGCCAGCGCTTTTGCGCGGGTCTCGTCGGCCGTGTCCACGCCGGGATCGCTATGGAAGTGTCCGATAAGCACACGGCGGAGAACGTTGCTGAGCTCGGACTCGATTTCTGAGCGGAGCTCGCTGCGGCAGCCGATGAGCAAGGCGTCGAAGGCATCTCGCTCGTAAGAGCTCAAGAGATGCTCGGCCAGCGCCTTGAAACGAACTTGGGCGGGCTTCTCCTTGTGGCGCTCGCGCTGACTGGACATGCGCGCGCCTGTGGTGCGGATGGGATCATGCATCTCTTCGAGCAGATCGGTGTGGCCGCTGATCTGATCGGAAACCAACATGAAGACGCGCACATAACTGCGGTCGGCCAGCGCGATGCAATAACGGCGCATTGATTCAAGCTCCTGAACCAGTGGAGCAAGGGTGAAGCAGGAACCAGCGTCTAAGAGCAGGTTGACGCCTCCGGTAAGGTCGAACTCTTCCCATACGCCTTGCGCGCCGCAGGCAAAGACGACTTTGGCTCGTCCGTGATTGCCCTTGATCGAAGCCGCAACCTCGAGCAAGCGGGTAATGTCGTCACGCTCGGCCTGCGACTTTAGCTTACGGGTGCCCAGTTTTTCGTGAATCTTCTCTTTCAGAAGAATTGGCTCTTCACGATGTGCAACGTCGCCAGGCATTGTGGAGGGGAAATATAAGGAAATTGCGTTTTCGGCTTCGCTCCACAGGCTCGCCAGCCGCTCAAGATCCTGTCGGGAAATCATTGGCGTGTCCCTCCGATTGATCACGTCATTCTCGCACACGAGTAAAAGGGCTGGCAGGCAGCGATCCGCAGCAGAGAGAACTACATCTGGTTATCAGTTGAAAGCCAGGACTTTCGCCGTAGAGCCAGGTATTCTCACCGCGGCATATCTCGGTGCGCGGTCTTGACGCGGTAGCCTTCCTTCGCGAGGCGTTTGCGCATCTCTTCCGCGATCATCACCGATCGATGCTGGCCGCCGGTGCATCCGAAGGCTACGGTGAGATAGCTCTTGCCCTCGTGGATGTAGTGCGGGAGCAGGAAGAGCAGCAGATCTGTGACGCGGCCGAGGAATTCCTGCGTCTGCGCGAATTTGCGCACGTAGGCGATGACTTTGGGATGGCGGCCGGTAAGGTGGCGGAACTCAGGAACGAAGTGCGGGTTGGGCAGAAAGCGCACGTCGAAGACCAGGTCGGCTTCGAGCGGCACTCCGTTCTTGTATCCGAAGCTGACCGATGAAACCAGCATGCTCTTGCCGTCGGACTCGCGCTCGAACTGGTTCTGGATGTAAGCGCGCAGCTCGTGCACATTGAAGTTCGAGGTGTCGATGAGGATGTCGGCGACGTTGCGCACAGGGTCGAGCAACTTGCGCTCGGCTTGAATCGCCGCGCCCACCATCGCTTCGCGGCCCAGCGGATGAGGACGGCGCGTCTCGGAAAAGCGCCGCAGGAGCGCGGCCTCGGAGGATTCGAGATAGATGACGGTCGTCGAGAGGCGCTTGCGCAGTTCCCGCAGGATGGCCGGGAAGCGCTCGATGCGCTGTCCCTCGCGCACGTCGACGACCAGCGCGGCGCGGGTGATTTCGACGGACTGGGCTACGAGCTCCGCGAAAGGCGTGAGCAGGTCGATAGGGAGATTGTCGACCGCGTAAAAGCCGAGGTCTTCAAAGGCCTTGAGCGCCGAGGCTTTACCGGAGCCCGACAACCCGGTGAGAATGACCAGTTCGTGCCGGGGCTCCGCATGGGGGACAGGCGCGAGGCCGGCAACACGAGCCGCCGCGTTTGCGCCTTGGTGATTTTCAGGCGGGCGCTGAATCCTGGCTGACTTCTTAGGGGCCGCCTTTTCTGGGGGAATCTTCTTCGGCCGAGCCATGCACCCATCGTAAATCAGGGATCAGGGAACAGGGATCAGAAAACCTGAAAAGCCTTGTCGATTGCCCTGACTCTGTTCCCTGAGCCCTGTTCCCTGCCTTTAAGGTTCTTCGATCAGTTCCATTTTGCCGTCGCGCTTGCGGTGCAGCACCTTTACATGTCCGGCCTTGTCGCGGAAGACGAAGACTTCGCGGTCGCGAAATTCAGCCTCTTTTACGGCTTCCTCAAGCGTCATGGGGCGAAGGGCAACCGAGTCGGTCGAGCGGACGATGTGCGGCTCAGGAATGGGTGTCCGGGCGGGAAAACTGTGTACGGTTACCGGGATGACAGGCTTGCTCCGTCCGTTGCCGTTGGCTTTGGCAGCGGGCGAGGCTGCGGCTTTCTCGGTCGCGCCGCCGGGCTTGGCTGAGGCGCGGCGCGGGCGCTCCAACTGCAGATCAGCCAGGAGCTTCTCTTCCTTGGGCTGGCGCTTCTTTGCCTGAAGTTTTTTCCTGCATTTGATGGCCTGGGTTTCGGCCTTGTCCAGCGCCTCCCGGAGCGCGGTTTCCATACTTGTGGACTCGGAGATGCCCAGGATCTCATGACGGCGGGTCTTGATGCTGACTTCGGCTGTCTTACGATATTTTTCCGCGCCAAGGACAACATGTGCGCCGGTTATCCTGCCGAGAATCTTTGCGATTCGCTCAATGCCCTCCTCCGCCAGGGTGCGGAGTGCCGGGGTTACGGTCACCTGTCTGCCGGTGTACTCAACCTGCATGGTGAAAGCTCCCTTCCGTAAAAGAATTCCCACCAGGAATGGGGATTGTACCTCATCCGCGAACGCGGCGCTGGTGGGTGCTGGGAATTCGCAGATCTTCGCGGTATTTGGCCACGGTTCGCCGGGTCACGTTAATGCCCTGGCTTTGCAGCATGGCGGCGATCTGGTCGTCGGTGAGCGGCTTGCCAGGATCTTCGTCTTCAATCAATTTTTTCACCTTGCGCTTCAGCAGCATGAGCGGAGTGCCGGCGCCTTCAGGGCCATTCACGCCCTCCGAGAAGAAGAACCGCAGCTCGTAGACACCCTGCGCGGTGTGCACATATTTATTCGAGACGGCGCGGCTGACGGTGGAGGGGTGAACGCCAATCTCCTCGGCGACCTCCTTGATCATCATCGGCCGGAGCGCCTCCACGCCCTTCTCCAGGAACTCGCCCTGGCGGCGGACGATCGCCTCGCAGGTGCGTAGAATGGTGTTCTTGCGCTGCTCGATATTGCGCATGAGCTGCAGCGCCGAACGGTACCGCTCCTTCACGTAATCCTTCACCTCTTTTTCCGCTCCCTGCTGCGTCAGCATGCGGCGGTAGCCCTGGTTCAGGCGAAGGGTAGGCAGGTCTTCTTCGTTCATGACGACGACATACTCGTCGCCGCGTTTCACGAAGGCCACATCCGGTTCGATCAATCTGGCGTCGGATCGGTTGTATCGCTGTCCGGGGCGGGGGTCGAGAGTGCGGATGAATTCGATGGCGTGCTGCGCGGTCTCAACGGACTTGCCGATGGCCTTCGACAACTCGCGCGGGTCGCGCTTCTGCAGCAGTTGCAGATGCTTGTCGATAATGCAGGCGGCGACGTCGAAGATTTCCAGACGGCCATCTGTGGGACAACAAACGGAGGCGTTCGGCGCTGGCTCCGCGGTGAATTCCGGGACTACGCTCTGGTCGATACCCGAGGCTATTTCTTCCACCTCGGTGATGTCAGGAAGCTGGGCAACGGCAGGAAGCTCGACAACGCCATGCAGATCGAGACCGCCGTGACGATCGCCGGCGGCACAGCCGTGAATGCCGTTCCCGGCATAGCCAACCTGCTGTTCGCGGTTGTGGCGCTGTCCGCGGCTGGGCGATTCTCCCCTGCTCTGCCGCGCAAAGATCAGCTCGAACTCTTTGCGCTGGGCCTCAACCTGCTTCAGCAGGCACTCGCGGAGATCTCGGGTAGCGATGCCCACCGGGTCGAGCTGCCGGACGACGGCGAGACCGGCATCGAGGTGCGCCCGGGCGCGATCGAGCATGGCCTGAGGCAATTGCGCCAGAGTGACCTGGCCGTTTTTACGAACAGGCGCAGCTTTTTGTGCGCCGGAATCCGCGTCTGCATCTATGTCCGCATCGGCCTCCGCCTCTGCGTCTGTCTCTGACTCGGAGGCTGCTTCCGGTCCGAGTTGTTCGCGGAGATAGCCGGCGAGCAGTTCCTCGTCGCTTGCCGTGAGATAGCCATCCTCGTTCAGATTGCCGACGATGTACTCGGCCGCATCGCGAACTGCCGGTGAAAGGGAGATGGACCCGAGTTGCCAGAAAATGTGATCGGTCAGCGTGCCGGGCTGCGAGAGGTAGTTCTCGATCGACGGAGTTTCGCTGATTTCAAAGTTGTTCCCGGTGCGGTAGCCGGGATCGAGATAGTCTTGGAAGTACGACCCCATGTCGATCTCTTCGAAGGGATCGGTCTTCTTTTCGGGTTCCGCCTCGGCGGCCCGCATCTCGATTGACCGGTCGTGCTCGATCTCCTGCTGAGCCACCTCGTCGAGCAGGGGGACGTTTTCTTCGAGTTCCTCGAGGATGGGGTTCTCGGTGATCTCGGCGTTGATCATCTCCTTCAGCTCAAGCTTGTTCAACGCCAGCACGCTGACCATCTGCATCAGGCCGGGCGTCAAGATCTGCCGTTGAGCCACTTTCAAGCTCAGCTTGGGTTGGAGAAGAGCCATCGCGTCCTAACTTCAGTAAAAATATATGCTGAAAGGTTGCTTCCCAGTGTACATCCAAGCGGGAACGCCTTAGAAGTGCTTCCCTAAAAAACGATCCTGGCGCGACCCGCGCTTTGTACCTGCTGCTCTCACGATACCGTGAAATCAGCTTAGCCCATGGAGAAACCCTCGCCTAAGTACACTCTTCGCACTTCCGGATCGTTGCCCAGCTGCTCCGGCGTGCCATCCCGGAAGATCTTGCCCTGGTTGATGATGTACGCCCGGTCGGTCACGGAAAGCGTCTCGCGGACATTATGGTCTGTAATGAGCACGCCGATGCCACTGGCTTTAAGGTCGAAGATAATCTCCTGCAGGTCGATTACCGCAATGGGATCGATTCCCGAAAAGGGTTCGTCGAGCAAAATAAAAGAAGGCTGAATGCACAAGCAGCGGGCAATCTCCACGCGCCGCCGTTCGCCGCCGGACAACGCATAGCCGCGGGTCTTGCGAATCTGCCCCAGGTTAAGCTGCTCGATCAGTTTTTCGGTGCGCGCGCGCCGCGTCTCGCGCGAGATGTTCTGCACTTCAAGCACGGCGAGGATGTTCTCCTCCACTGTGAGCTTGCGAAAGACCGACGGCTCCTGCGGAAGATAGCTGATGCCATATTGCCGGGCCCGCATGTACATGGGGACATGGGTGATGTCTTCGCCGTCGGCCAGGACCCTGCCGGAATCCGGAGCGATCAGGCCGACGATGATGTAGAAGCTGGTCGTCTTGCCCGCGCCGTTCGGACCCAGCAGGCCGACGACTTCTCCCTGGCTGACGTGAACGCTGACGCCGCTGACCACCTGGCGTTTTTTGTAGGACTTGCCAATCTCTTCCGTCGAAAGCTTCTGCATCTACTTCGGAGCGCGCGTATCGGTAACGGCGCTCGACTGCCCCCCACTCACCACGACGCTATCATCCTGACTATTGAAAATCAATGTAGATCCGGTGGTTGTTCCCTTCGCCTGATCGGTAATGCGCGGCGGGTTCCCGAGCGTGCCGGTAAGGATGTATTTCCCGTCGTCGGCGGTATAGACCAGCTTCTCGCCGATACCCTTGCGGCCGGGCTGTGTAATGACGACCCGGCCCGTGGCGACGATGTGGTCAAGCTGGCTCGACGATGGCGGAGATGGGGTTGATGTTCCGGAGTTCTTCTGCGACTGGGCAGGGGTCAGATAGAACTGCACCTGATCGGCGTGAATGACGCCGTCCGGGTCCTCCGCCGTGACCGTGCCGCGAAAGTCGCCGCGCCGCTCGGCATCCGCATAGAAGAGCGTCTGGCTGTGGACGCGCACCACGGCACGCTGATGTTTGGCCCCGATCGCGGACGCCAGGTTGGCATTGACCACCGGGGCGGCGCTGCCATCTTCTCCGTGGGCCTTGAGCGTCTGCGGGGTTCTCGATAGCTCGAGCACCGGAGCCAGAATCGAGTTGTCTCCCTGCCACATGCGCGCGGGCGTATCCGGAGTGCCGTGGAAGACGCTGATGTTGGTGGCATGGTGCAACTGGGCCCGGTCGGCGGTGATGTGAACCGGCCCGTCTCCGCCCAGCGATGGGCCTGTGCTGGCCGGGGCTGCGCCATTCTGTGATTTAGGCTGCGTGTAGGTCACCTTTACGCTGCCTTGCGCCGCCGCGTCATGAGAATCGCGCTGGTAGTCGATTGCCTGCGCTGTCATCTGCAGCGACTGCCCGTCATTAAGCCGAGGATCGCCCGTCAAGTCCAACGTCTGATCGGAGGCGTGATATTCGGCATGCTTCGCCCATGCGGTGACTGTCGCGGGATCGGCCGTTACCCCCGGCTTCTTCGCCGGTGTCTGCGTCATCACCACGTTGCCATCCTGAATCGCCGTTTCCACCTGCGCGTTTTGTGCATCGGCGGCATGGCCTTGCTTCGCCGGCGGTTTCTGTGGTCTTGCCTGGCCCGGCTCGGGGCGAGACTGGGGAGTGAACGTGACCTTCAGCCGGTCGCCCTTGCTGGTGCTGGTTGAGCCATCCGCGGCGAGGTCGACGATCTCCGTATTGCCCGAGCCATCAAGCTGCTTGATGGTCGTACCGTTGTCGAGCGTCGCCAGCAGCTGATCGCCCTTAATAGTGGTGAGCTGCTGAGGCGCGTTCGAGGGGATAGTATGCATCTTGACTGCGGCGCGGCCCGTCGCCAAGGCCTTCTGCGCGACGCTCTTCTTCGGGTCGGGACCGGGAGCAAAGTCCACATCCAGCTTCGAAGCGAGCACCTCGCGCGTAGCCGTGCCCTTCGGATCGTTGTCCAGCTTGAGAACCTGGTCGACAAAGCTCACAGCATTGCGGAACTGAGCGTGCCTGAGCATCGACATGTCGCCGAAGGTCAGCGTGCCCTCGACCGCGTTGCCGTGCATGCTCTGATTCTCGCTATTCGAGACAAAATTAACGCCGCCGCCCATATTCGCCTGAACCGGCTGGCTCTTTGTGTCCAGATCGATCTGGGCATTCTGCGCGATCACGACCGCGCCATTGTCGCCGGCAACGTGAATGTGGCCCTTGGCCTCAATGCGCTCTGCCGTTCCGTCCTTGCGGAAGAAGACGATTGCCTGGTCGGCGGAGCTTTTCTCCGACTGGTAATCGAAGACGGGGTTGAGCAGGCTGGCCTGCCTCGAGTTGCGCAGCAATTCCGCGTGCGCCGCGCGTACTACAGCCGGATTGCCGTTGCTGCTGGTGGTGATTTGTGCCTGGCTCTTCAGCACCAGCAGGCCGGTCTTCGAGTTGTAGCTGGCGCCGGTGGAACTGCCTGACGCATTCGGCGTTTGAAATTCCATGTACTCGCCGGTGAAGGCATCGCCGGTCTTAGAGTTGAAGGTGAGTCCGCTGGTTTTTACATGGATGGTGTTGCTTTGTCCGTGGGCATCGTCAGCGGAAGGCCGGGCCCCGGTCTGCGGTGACCCGGTCTGCGGTGGTAGAGCCGCGCCCAGGCCGGCCAGGTCGATCCGCACTTCGCCCTTTGCCGAGGCGATGCCGCTTTGCGGATCGTAGTCGAAGTCCGACCCATAGATTTTATCGGCCCGGTTCGACCCTTCGGGACCGTAGAGCGTGATGTCCACATCGTGCAGCGTGGCTTGGCCGCCATTCTTGTGCTGCACGAGCTTCGAAGCGTGAATGGTGAAGAAGGTGTGTCCCTTACTCGACTGTGAGTAGGTGAAGCCGTTGGCCGTCTGCTGGATATCGATGCCCAGCTTTGCCGGCAGATCTTTCGCAAGACGGTGGAGGCGGTAGCGCGCGTACCCGAAGAATCCGGCCAGAACCAGCAACAGCAGACAGGCCAGAACGATGATGCCCAGGCGAAGCCTGGCAACGGTTAAGCGCATGGGTGGGTCCAAGCTAAGAAGCGGATAGCTAAAAACCGGGTAGCTAAGGTCCGGGTAGCGAAAAACGGGATCGCGAAAGCAACCGAATGACCGGCCCGCCAAGGGATAAATGCCTTCTGCAATGACACTCTATTCGCTACCCGCTCTTTCGCTACCCGCTTTATCAGCTACCCGGACCTTAGCTACCCGGTTTTTAGCTACCCGCTTCTCAGCTGTCTTCTAATTCACACTCTGCAGACGCGCAATCAGCTTCTGCGCCAGGCTCTCGCCCGACTCCGACCACAGCAACCTGGTTGAGATGCCGCCATGCTGCTGCACAGCGTTCGTGAAATCCACCAGAAGCTGCACGTTTTCCTTCACGTGCGCGGCTGCCTCGTCGTCCAGGTCTACGTCTTCCTGCAGGAAAGGCGTGTCCGGGCCGAAGTCCACGCGGATATGCCCGTTCTGCTCGTAGGCGGCTTCGTCGAATTGCGGTCCGTAGCCGACGATACGCACGACGCGCAGCTCTTTGCGCCAGATGGGACCAAGGCCGCCTCCGACGTCGGGAGCCCACAGCTCCCACATCACCTCGAACTCGTAGGCGAAGTCGTCATGGAGCAGTTCCATGGCTGCTGGAATCGCCGACCGCGGTTCGGAATCCACTGCGTCCTCGGCGTGCTCCGTATCGTAGACGCGCTGGTAGGCGGGGACTTCGTTCCATGACAGCGGATAGGCTGCGGCAGCCTTGACGCGGGCTGACCCCGCCACGGCGGCGAATTGCTCCATGACTTTTTCAAGCGCAGCAGGTAATGAGGTCAGACGGAAATTGGGGTACCACAGGCTAAGGTAGAGTTGGTCGGCCATACGTCGCTTTCTTTGCTTCATTTTAGACGCGCGGGCCAACTTGCGCGTTGCAGAAAGAGCTGAGCAAACTGCTGCTTCTACCACTTGAGACGCACGAGATAGACGCCCTGGCGAGGCAACGCGAAGTCGACCGTTGCAGTGGCGCCAGCGGTGATCACTTTTGCCGAGGTAGCCTCAAGTCGGCTACTTTCCTCCAGCTGCCTTTGCTGGGCGGCTGCGGGCTTCTGCGGACTGCCCATCTGCTTCCAAGCGGTGAAAGAGTTGCCGTGATCGGCATCCATACGAAAGATTTCGGCTTGTATATTTTGCGCGGGAAGGTCCCCGATCTCAAGCTGCACCTGCGCCGGCTCGCTCGGGAGGTCGTCGTCGTGGTAATTCAATACGAGGACATCGACTTCGCGGTCTTTACGTGTGGCCACGGCGTTCACGTCCGGGGCAGCGGTCACGCTATTTGCGACCACGTCGCCCAGAGGCTGCGCGCCATTGCTGGTGACGCTGATCCAATCGCCGCCGAGCATGCCCAGCATGCGAAAGACGTTGAGCACCGGCATGTCGATGCCGTTCGTGGCGAGCTCGCGGAAACCGGCGAAGTATGGCTGGTCTTCGAATTCGAAGGCCCACGTGACGGCGCCCTGGAGATGGACATTTTCTTTGCTGGCGAGTTCGTAGCTGCGGGCAATGGCTTCGGCGACACTCACGCCGTAGAGCGCGCCGTTGCGATAGCCGTTCTGCTCGCCCTTGCACGCGGCGCAGCCCTCGGGGTCGCTCTCCCCGAGGATGATGGGCGTGTTGCGCCACTCGGGGAACGAGGCGACGATCTGCATGCCTCGCTCGACCGAACGAAGCTGCGCGCCTACGTTCATGCGCACGTGGCCGTCGATGAATTTCGGGCTGCCCTTGGGGTGGAAACTAATGAAGTCGAGCGGCGCTCCGGTTTTGCCGGTTGCCGCGTTCACGCCGTGGGCGCAGTGCTCCAGAAACTGGCGGAGAAACGCAGCGGCGCGATCGTTCGCGGGTCCGGTCGATTCTGGGCCGCCGATTTTGGCCTTTGGCAGTTCGCTGCGGATCGCGGCTGCGGTCACGTCGTATAGTTTGTCGTACTCCTCGGGCGTGCCGTGCCAGTAAGGAATGTCGGGCTCGTTCCACACTTCCCACAGCCAGCCGCTGGTGTCATAACGCTGTCGCAGGTGATGAACCCAGGCCATGACCAACGCGCTCCACTTCGCGTAATCCTTGGGCGGATACGACCAGCCGGTGAAGGCATCGCCATTGGGGAAATTGTGACGATAGGGTTCAGGGTGCGTGGACAGCGCCTCGGGCATGAATCCGACCTCGACCAGTGGAAGGACGTGCGCCGCCTGGAGCGCGTCGAAGATGCGATCGGTAATGGTCCAGTCGTAGACCGGAGAGCCGTCCGGGTTTTCACGATAGGCGTTCGTCGATCCCCACTTGAGCGAGCCGCTTCCGTCGCCAGTAGTGAGCAGGTTGTGCGTGCGGAAATATACCGGCGCCGGGCTGAGCGCGCTGAGTTCGCGCAGCAGCTTTTCGCCGTTGGGAGCATAGATGTAGTTGGGCTCGTCGGCTCCGAAGTAATTCCAGATGGGCGTGTAGGGGCTGATGGCGCGCGCGGCGTCGACGCGGATGGTGATGGCTGGCTGAGCCCACACCTGGATAGCAACGAGCAGCGCGCAGGAAATATTTGCCAGCGGCAGGCGGAGTTTTCGAGGCATCTTTCCCGATAAGCCGGTTTCGAGAGGAGGCCGGTCCAATTCATTTCACCGGAGAGAGGATCTCATCCAGGCGGTCCGTCGTTGACTCTACCCTCTCCAGATGCGGATAGCGCATTCCGCCGTGATAGTCCAGGTTCACAGTGATGAACTCGTTCTCGCGTTTCAGCAGCAGCTTGATTGGTCCATTTTTCTTTTCAGCAGCGAGAATCGCATCCTTTAGCGTAGCGATGCTGAAAACCTGATTATTCACGCCCTGGATTTGCATGTCGGGAGTCATGCCTGCCTTGAATGCCGGACTGTCCCACCAGACTTCCGAAATGGTGTCGTTTCCGCCCTCGCTTCTCACCGTAAAACCAAGAGGAATATCGAAGTACGTGGGGTGAGAGCGGTCGATATGTTTGATCCACTCAGGCTCGGTGTCGTTGTAGACCAATCGATAGCCGCCCTGAGTAAAACCGTTTTCGGGGACCTGCGGCTCAACTTCATACACCCGCGTACGGAAGAATCCGGCCCAATCGTACGGCTGGACTGTGTTCAGCGCCTTTACGATATCGTCGAGCGTATAGGTAACCGTGATGTAGCTGCCGTTATCGATTCCGAAGAAGAGTTTGGCGAAATCATCCAGAGACTTCTGCCCGTTGCTGAGTTCGCGGATTTTTGTGTCGGCATCCAGCCATATAAGGTCCGATTCCGGATAGTAGTCGAAAGAACGCTGCCAAGTCGCCCAGCTTAGCGGCGTCGCTCCGTGCGAGGTGATGATCGGCCCGTTTGTCGTATCGACCAGAGAACGCCAGTTGCGGCCCGGACTGTCCTCGAAATTGGCGGCAATCTCCGCCCAGACGTCGCGGGCCTGCTCCGGGGTCCGCATTCCCGAACGCGCCGTCAGCACGTTGCCGTAGTAGTCGGTCAGGCCTTCGTAGACCCATAGCAAATCGTTCTGCATGGGGACGTTGAAGTTTGGCGTCCAGAGATCGGCAGGACGGCGGAATTTTCCATTCCACGAATGCGTGTATTCGTGCGGCAGCAGAGCGCGCCTGCCGATGCCCACAGCCCAATCGGTGAAGTAGTTGGCTACAGTACCGTCCTCGCTGGACTGGTGATGCTCAAGTCCCTTGCCGCCGACACTGTCGCTCAGCGAAAACAGAAAATCGTAATGATCATAGTGGTGCGATTGGAACAGCTTCTGCGCCTGAACGACCAGGTTTTTGTGGTACTCCAGCTCATCCGGAGTCATCTCCAGCTGTTCGGGCTTGTCTGCGAACAGGTCCAGATAAACAAGGTTTTCGGGACCGCTGGAGATATCAACACGCTTGAAGTTAATGCCTGCGTAGAGTGGCGAATCGATCAACGTGTTCAGGGTCGTGTCTTTGAACTGAATTACATTTCCGTTCTGCGACTTCACATCCAGCGCGCTGGCGAACTTCCAGCCCTCGGGCAGGCGTAGTTCAGGAGCGAATCGGATCTGCCGTGAAAAATATCCTGCGGGATAGAGAAGCACGCTGTTCCAGGTGAGATCGGCGAATTTGTTCGAGATGCGGCCCTGTTGCGGTCTGATGGGAGCAAGGTACTGAAAGTTCAGCTCCAGAAGAGCCGCGCCTTTCGGTACATCCACATGGAAGGCCCACATGTCCACGCGGTCGCGGATCCAGGGAACGGGTTGGGGAACGGGTTTGCCATCCGCCGTGATGACCAGACCGGCCAGATTAGAGACGGGATTTGACGGCGAGTGCGTGCCGGGCAGCCACTGCGGGTAAAGCAATATGATTTCGCCCGGCTTCACGGGAACAGTTTCATGCACGTTCAGGATGCGCGCATTGACGTTCGTCAGATCGACGCTCAGAGATATCGTGCCTGCATAGGGCGTGTCCAGCGGTGCTGGAATGGGTGGCGGCAGTGGCGCGGGTTGCGGGCCTGGTGACTTCTGCGCCAGGGCACTGCTGCCGACGCAAGATAGCGCAAAAGACGTTGCGAGAAAGCAACTAAGCAGAAAACGAGGTGCCATTTGGATTCTCCGGACGCGAAAGACGTTTACCACAAATAGCAGCATTGCGCAGCGCCACCCGCTTGCGTGCGTCGGTAAGGTCGGCGGTGCTGAGCATAGGCTTTGATGGGCACTGCGCGATGGCAGATGTGGCAAGGATTGTGACGAATGGCAGAACCAGGCCGGTGGTTGGAGCACAGCTGCCTCCTGAAGATGGCTAGAGGCAAGGTTAGCATCAGGACCGCTGCCTGTGAGGGACTCTATACTGGTTACAGATTTGTTGAAGCAAGAGGTTCGCCCGATGGCAAGGTTTTCTCAACTACTGGCCGCGCTGCTGGCCGGCGTAATTTCGATCTCTGCCCTGGCCGCTGATGACGACGCTCCCGACGCCAAGCCCAAACCAACCGCCGCGCCCGTTGCGGCCCCCGCCCCCGACTCGACCACCGAGGGCTCGGTGACTGCTGGCGGAGCAACGATTGCCTACAAGGCCGTTGCCGGAACCATCACCGTGGGAGCAACCGAAGAACAGGATGCGCAGCTTGGTCCCGACGGCAAGCCGCTGCCCGACACTGAGGCCGCAATCACCGCCGCGGCGTCCAAGGACCCGAAGGACGCGCCTCCCGTCGCGCGCATGTTCTATGTGGCCTACTTCAAGAAAGACGCGAAGACCGAAGATCGCCCGATCACGTTTCTTTACAATGGCGGACCCGGCAGCTCGACCGTGTGGCTGCACATGGGATCGTTCGGTCCGAAGCACGTCGTGACGTCTGACGACCGGCACCTGGCGGGCGCGCCCTACAAGCTGGTAAACAACGCTTATAGCCTCCTCGACGTGAGCGACCTGGTCTTCATCGACATGCCCGGCACCGGCTTCGGACGCCTTGTAGGCAAGGACAAGGAGAAGGCCTTCTGGGGAGTCGACGAGGACGCGCATGCCTATGCCCGATTCATCGCGCGCTTCATCAGCAAGTACAACCGCTGGAACTCGCCCAAGTATCTTTTCGGCGAGAGCTACGGGACGACACGCTCGTCGGTAGTCTCGAACATTCTGGAGAATGAAAAGAGCATCGACCTGAACGGTGTAATCCTGCTATCGCAGATCTTCAATTTCACTTCGGACATCGACGCGGCGCGCGGCAATCCGGGCATCGACCTTCCCTTTCAACTTGCGCTGCCCACCTTCGCCGCGACGGCGTACTACCACCACAAGCTGCCCAGCCAGCCCGCCGCGCTTGAGCCGTTTCTAAAAGAAGTAGAGGACTTCGCCATGAGCGAGTATGCGCACGCGCTGGCGCAGGGTACCGATCTGTCTTCGGCTGAGAAGCAGACGGTCGCCGAGAAGCTGCACACCTACACGGGGTTGCCGGTTGCGTATCTGCTGAAGGCCGATCTTCGCGTGAGCGGCGGCGGATTCTCCAAGAATCTTCAGGACGATCAGGACTTGACCACCGGCCGTCTGGATACGCGCTTCTCGGGCCCAACGATCAATCCGTTGAGCGAAGAGGCGGAGTACGATCCGCAGAGTTCGGCGATTTCGTCGGCGTATGTCTCGCTGTTCAACGACTACGTTCGGCGCGACCTGAAGTATGGCGAAGGACAGACTTATCTGCCGCAGGCGCAGTTTGGCGGTGCGGAGTGGGACCTGAAGCACAATGGCAATCCCATTAACTTGAACGTGAGCGCCGATCTCGCGACGGCGATGAAGACGAACCCGCGGCTGAAGGTGATGGTGAACGGCGGTTACTACGACCTGGCGACTCCGTTCTACTCGGCCTACTACGAGGACAAGCACCTGCCAATTCCGGAAAGCCTGACGAAGAACATCGAGTTCGACTGGTACGAGTCGGGACACATGGTCTACGTGCGCGACGAGTCGCTGCAACAATTACACGACCGTGTGGCGGCATTCATTCGCAACACGGAGGCGGGGAACCGGTAGGCCGCAACAAACCCCATCTATTGGAAGAGGGTGGAAAGTCTGGCCAGCACGTCATCGACAACTTCGGCGGGGACGCTCTCCAGCCTGCGGGCCTGACGTGCGGCCAGGTCGAGTGGCCGTGGCTGATCGCAGCGGATGGCGCCGGTCGTCCGTGTCCCGGCTCCGGAAAGCGAGACCGTAAAACCGGCATTGCGGGCGAGAGCTCCGCCAGTAGTGATGGGCACAACAATTGGCACGCGGGTCACGGCATTGAAGCGGTCTGGTGAAACCACCAGCACAGGCCGCGTGCCTTGCTGCTCATGGCCCTGCGTAGGATCGAGAGATACGAGATAAATATCGCCGCGCTTCACAACTCCCGCCCTACCGGTGGCAGATCGATCCAGTCGCGATCGTCATCGGAGATCAGTGCTTCGGCATCGCATTGCGCCAGCAGCTCATCGAGCGTGTAGCGGGGCTTGATTTTGGGATCGACCACGAGGCGTTCTCCATCCACCGCCAGCCCTACTGTGGCTCCGGCCTCGAGGTGCAGTAGGTCGAGGAGGGCAGGCGGAACCGCTAACATTATCGAGCCGCCGACTCTGCGCAGATTAGTAGTGTGCATAGTAGAACCTGATTGTTATATAAAAATATAACATGCATTTTGCGGGCTGAACGCGAAAACCTCTTGACTCTCCCGTCACTGGAGACCCTACAAAGAAACCATGCTGAAGATCGGCGACTTCTCTTCGCTCTCGCAGGTTTCGATCAAGACGCTCCGGTAGTACGATCAGACCGGGCTGCTCCCGCCTGCGCATATCGACTCCGCGACCGGCTACCGCTACTACTCGGCCAGCCAGCTTTCGCAGCTGCATCGCATTCTCGCGCTCAAGGATTTCGGCTTTACCCTGGAGCAGATTGCGACCGCCCTACGCGATGGCATCACGGCCGACCAGATGCGCGGAATGCTTCTGTTGCGGCAGGCGGAGCACCAGCGGCGCGTGGACGAGGAGCTCGACCGGCTCAGCCGGGCACCGCGCAGGATGCGGCTGACCGTGGCTGGGCTCAGCCCCAGGTCACGGGCGATGCGCCATCCGTTGTGGTGAAGCCGGCGAAGAGCAACCACCTTTT
>Ga0209040_10000556_pt1 | contig 28654 bp, 20 predicted proteins | sample BogFormECP12_OM3_FD_188240 | JGI IMG/M metagenome (GOLD analysis project Ga0209040, IMG submission 188240) | Bog forest soil microbial communities from Calvert Island, British Columbia, Canada - ECP12_OM3 (SPAdes) (version 2) | ecosystem: Environmental > Aquatic > Freshwater > Wetlands > Bog ... | reverse complement strand
AGCCGGCGCGTTAGCTTCGCTGGCGCACAGTACCCAGGCGTCGTTCTTGCGGCAGCTGGGCTGGCACACGCTTGCCCGAGGCTGGGACGGGCGCGCCCTGGCGCTGGCCGGCGGCGATCCCGAGGCTGCGGCCGATGCCCTGATCGGCTTGGCGGCCGACGCACTGGGCGTCGGCCGTTTCGCTGCGGCGGCAGCACTATTGACACGAGCAGACCCGTTGCTGGCGTCAGCGCGATTGCCGGAGCGCCTCGCGGTGCGCCGGCGGTGGGTGGCCGCCGAGTTGGCGATGGCCTCCGGCGACGGTGTGGCCGCGGTCCGCCGTGCGGAGGAAGCGGTTGAGCTGGCGCGGGCCATGCAGACGCCTCCGTCGGTGCGACATCAGGTCAAAAGCGATGTGGTGCTGGCAGCTGCGCTGTGTAGCGCCGGGGCTGTCGAGCGCGCGCGCGCCGTCGCCCACGCAGCGCTCGACGACACCGGCCGATTTGGGCTGATTCCCCTGCGTTGGGCACTTGCTTGCTTGCTGATCGATATCAACAGCGTCACATTATCAGCACAGAAATTGCGTGAATTTGCCGATATTAGGGATGTTTGCGCAGCTCAGGTGCGGCGCGCCGGGGGAAATTGGCGTTCTGTTTGAAACGGCATTCGGCCGTTATTGTCTAGCTGTGTCTTAGCTGCCTTTTGCTGTCTCAGCGCCAGGATGTGCCCGCTTCGTAACGTTGGAGATATCGACGTCGATGACAATTGAAGGGGAACGTCTCGACGCTGTGGTTGCAGAGGCCGTGGCAGGGGACCGGAACGCATTGCGGCAGGTGCTGGAGACCATCCGCCCGATCGTCGTCCGATATTGCCGGGCGCGAGTCGGCACCGTCGAGCGGAGTGGCTTTACAGCCGATGACGTGGCACAGGAGGTGTGCTTGGCCACCATTACGGCCTTGCCGCGCTACCGCGATCGAGGACGCCCGTTCCTCGCCTTCCTGTACGGCATCGCAGCGCACAAGGTTGCCGACGCACATCGGGCCGCCGGCCGGGATCTTGCGTATCCCGCCGAGTCGGTTCCCGAGCGCCGGTCGGCCGACGCCGGCCCGGAGCAGCGGGCCATCGAGGCCGATTCGACCACCCGGATGAACGAATTGTTGGAGATCCTGCCTGCCAAGCAACGCGAGATCCTCATCCTGCGCGTTGTCGTCGGCTTGTCCGCGGAGGAGACCGCGGCCGCCGTGGGCAGCACCACGGGGGCGGTCCGGGTGGCCCAGCACCGTGCACTTCAGCGACTGAAGGACGAGCTTGTGGCGGCAGGTGACTATGCCTAATTCTGGGCCTGATTTTGGACATGCCGATCGGCCGGCCCTCGACGAGGTGGCGCGCACCGATCTGTTGCTCGACGCACTCGCCGGACTGGCCGACGTCGACCTCGACGATCCTGAACACCCAGATGGTCATGCACTGGCCGCGCTGCTGGGGGACTGGCGCGACGACCTGAGGTGGCCACCGGCCAGTGCACTGGTTTCGCCGGAGCAAGCCGTCGAAGCGCTGCGCGACGGATTGACGGAAGAACGCCGAGGGGCCCGGCGGGGCCTGGCCTTGGTCGGATCGGTGGCGGCGGCGCTGATGGTGCTGAGCGGATTCGGGGCGATGGTGGTCGAGGCGCGTCCCGGAGACACGCTGTACGGCCTGCACGCGATGGTGTTCAACGAGCCGCGGGTCAAAGACGATCAGATCGCCTTGTCCGCCAAGGCCGACCTGGCGAAGGTCGAGGAATTGATCGCCCAGGGCCGGTGGAGCCAGGCGCAGAATCAGCTGGCCGAGGTGAGCAGCACCGTGGAGTCGATGGACGACGGCAACCGCCGGCAAGATCTGATGGACCAGGTGAATCTGCTGAACACCAGGGTGGAGTCCCGAGACCCGAACGCGACACTGCCGCCCAGCTCGCCGCCGGGGGTTCTCCCGCCTCCCCAAACGAAGCCGCCAAGCGCCCCGGCGGCATCGCTTCCGCCGGTAGCCGGCACGACCACTCCGAGCTCGTCCTCAGCTCCGCCAGCGGGACGGCACCACCATCATGGCCAGACCTCTACTGACCCGTCGGTGGCGCCGAGCACGGGACCCTAGACGCGGGCGTCAGTGGCGCCGGTGATACCCCTCGGCGTCTGACGTCGCTTCATTGAGCGACGCGTCGGCATATCCCCGGCAGTAATCCCACGTGACATATGCGTCGGGCTCGGGATCGTAGGCTGGCTCGTGCGGGCGGACTGTGCCGTCTATCAGCAGCTGCAGCAGGTTGGCCCGCAACATGTCCCAGTCGTGATAGTGGTCTTGCTGACACTCGTCGCAACACACCACAAGTCCGCGAATTCCCTTGTGCGCCAACAGAGATTCGTAAACGGCCAGATCGGCCAGGTCGGCCTCGACTGCCACCCGCTCTTGCTGATCAAGGGGTTGACCTGGCTCGACGGCGTCCAGCGCCGCCGACGGGTCGCAGGGGTCGTCGGCAAACGGATCGGGCGGCAAACCCGGCGGGAGGTGGTCGCGCACGCCCACTAGCCTACGCAGGGGGGGAGCGATAACGCCAGCAGGGCGCCACGCCCGAACAAGCGAGTCCGGGACCGTATCCGATTCTCCGGCTTCTCCTCGCGCCGTCTCGGCGCGCATCGTCACCGGAGGGAAGCGAGCCGATAGGATGGGTTTCTCACTCCAAACATGCGTATGGAGGGCCCCGCCGATGTCTCGTGGCATGTCGAACCTAGAAGACAGCTCCGACCTGGTCGCCAGTCCGTACGTGCGCGTCGGCGGCTTGGCAGATGACCCGGTGTTGACCGGGGGCGACAACCCGCACAAGGTGGCGATGCTTGGGCTGACATTCGACGACGTGTTGCTGCTGCCGGCGGCTTCTGATGTGGTGCCCGCTGCCGCGGACACCTCTAGCCAGCTCACCAAAAAGATCAGGCTCAAGGTGCCGTTGGTCAGCTCGGCGATGGACACCGTCACGGAGTCGCGGATGGCCATCGCGATGGCCCGGGCGGGCGGCATGGGTGTGTTGCACCGCAACCTGCCCGTTGCCGAGCAGGCCGGTCAGGTCGAGATGGTGAAGCGGTCCGAGGCCGGCATGGTCACCGACCCCGTCACCTGCCGGCCGGACAACACCTTGGCCCAGGTCGAAGCGCTGTGCGCCCGGTTCCGGATCTCCGGGCTGCCGGTGGTCGACGACTCCGGCGCGCTGGTCGGCATCATCACCAACCGCGATTTGCGGTTCGAGGTCGACGAGACCAAGCAAGTCGCCGAGGTGATGACCAAGGCTCCGCTGATCACCGCTCGGGAGGGTGTCAGCGCCGACGCGGCGCTGGGCCTGTTGCGCCGCAACAAGATCGAAAAGCTGCCGGTCGTCGACGGACACGGCCGGCTGACCGGGCTGATCACCGTCAAAGACTTCGTCAAGACCGAACAACACCCGCTGGCCACCAAGGACTGCGACGGCCGGCTGCTGGTGGGCGCCGCCGTCGGTGTGGGCGGCGATGCGTGGGTCCGCGCGATGATGCTGGTCGACGCCGGTGTCGACGTGCTAATCGTCGACACCGCACACGCGCACAACCGGCTGGTGCTCGACATGGTCGGCAAGCTCAAGGCCGAGGTCGGTGACCGGGTCGAGGTGATCGGCGGCAATGTCGCCACCAGGTCTGCGGCCGCGGCCCTGGTCGACGCCGGTGCCGACGCGGTGAAGGTCGGCGTCGGGCCAGGGTCGATCTGTACGACCCGCGTGGTCGCCGGCGTCGGCGCGCCACAGATCACGGCGATCCTGGAGGCCGTCGCGGCGTGCGCACCGGCGGGCGTGCCGGTGATCGCCGACGGGGGGCTGCAGTACTCCGGCGACATCGCCAAGGCGCTGGCCGCGGGCGCGTCGACGGCCATGCTGGGCTCGTTGCTGGCCGGCACCGCCGAGGCGCCCGGTGAGCTGATTTTCGTGAACGGCAAGCAGTTCAAGAGCTATCGCGGCATGGGGTCGCTGGGCGCGATGCAGGGCCGGGGCGGGGGCAAGTCGTATTCCAAGGACCGCTACTTCGCCGACGACGCGCTCTCCGAGGACAAGTTGGTACCCGAGGGGATCGAGGGCAGGGTGCCGTTCCGCGGTCCGCTGTCGTCGGTGATTCACCAGCTGACCGGCGGCCTGCGCGCGGCGATGGGCTATACCGGCTCGCCGACCATCGAGGTGCTTCAGCAGGCGCAGTTCGTCCGGATCACGCCTGCCGGGCTCAAAGAGAGCCACCCGCACGACGTTGCCATGACCGTCGAAGCGCCCAACTACTACGCGCGGTGAACAGCGAACTGGCCATGGTCGAGATCGGGATGGGCCGCGCTGCCCGGCGCACCTACGAACTCAGCGAGATCAGCATCGTGCCGTCGCGCCGCACCCGCTCGTCGCAGGACGTGTCGACAGCGTGGCAGCTGGACGCCTACCGGTTCGAGATCCCGGTGGTGGCACACCCGACTGATGCTCTGGTTTCGCCGGAGTTCGCCATCGAGCTGGGCCGGCTCGGCGGGCTGGGCGTGCTTAACGGCGAGGGGCTGATCGGTCGGCATGCCGATGTCGAGGCCAAGATCGCGCAGCTTGTCGAGGCCGCCGAAAAGGAGCCCGAACCCTCGGCGGCGATCCGGCTGCTGCAGGAGCTGCATGCGGCGCCGCTGAATCCGGACCTGCTTGGCGCCGCGGTTGCCCGCATTCGCGAGGCCGGAGTGATCACCGCGGTGCGGGTCAGCCCGCAAAATGCCCAGGCGTTGACACCGGTGCTGCTTGCCGCCGGAATCGACCTGCTCGTCATCCACGGCACGCTCGTTTCCGCCGAGCGCGTGGCCAGCAATGGTGAACCGCTCAACCTGAAGACCTTTATCGCTGAGCTCGACGTTCCCGTGGTTGCCGGCGGGGTCCTCGACCACCGCACCGCGCTGCACCTGATGCGTACCGGCGCCGCCGGCGTCATCGTCGGATACGGCTCCACCAGAGGGGTGACCACCACCGACGAGGTGTTGGGCATCAGCGTGCCGATGGCCACCGCGATCGCCGACGCCGCCGCCGCACGGCGCGAATACCTCGACGAGACCGGCGGCCGCTACGTGCATGTGCTGGCCGATGGCGACATCCACACCTCCGGCGAGCTGGCCAAAGCCATCGCCTGCGGTGCCGACGCGGTGGTGCTGGGCACGCCGCTGGCCGAATGCACCGAGGCGCTCGGCGATGGATGGTTCTGGCCTACCGCCGCAGCGCACCCGTCGTTGCCGCGCGGCGCGTTGCTGCAGATCGCCGTGGGGGAGCGACCGCCGATGCGGCAGGTCCTGAACGGGCCGTCGGACGATCCGTTCGGCAGCCTCAATCTGGTCGGCGGCCTGCGCCGATCGATGGCAAAGGCCGGTTATTGCGATCTCAAGGAATTCCAGAAAGTCGGTCTGACCGTCGGCTCTTGAAAAGACGTCCTCAGGGCCGGCGATCTAAGCGGGTGAACTGACGGTTTCGGTACCGTTCGGCCGAGGCCGCCCGTCTGACCTTGCCGCTTGTGGTGACGGGGAGCGAGCCCGGCGCTACCAGAACGAGATCCGCGACGCTTAGGCCGTGTGATCGCGATATCGCCGAGGTGACTTCACGCTTGATGATGCGAAGTTTGTCCATCATCTCCTCGGGGGAGTCGCCCTGCTTCTTGAGTTCGACGATGGCGACAAGCTTCTCGGTGTGACCATCCGGGACCGCTATCGCCGCTGTCCGGCCACCCGTTATCTCCTGGATCGTCGCCTCGATGTCATCGGGATAGTGGTTGCGCCCATATATGACCAAGAGATCCTTGTCACGGCCGACGATGAACAGCTCGCCGTCGCAGAAGAAGCCCAAATCTCCGGTTCTCAGCCAAGGCTCTTCGGGGGTGCCGGCCGGCGCGGCGACAAGCCTTGCGCCGAAGGTGCGTTCAGTCAGTTGCGGGTTCTGCCAATAGCCCATCGCCACGTTGGTGCCGTGCACCCAGATCTCGCCGACCGTTCCCGCAGGACACTCGGTCCCGGTCTCGCGATCGACGATCCGCACCACCGGTGACTCTGGCACGCCGTAGCTGACCAGGGGTGTACCGTCGCCGCTCGTGCACTGCTTCGCGTGGCCGGCGGACAGTTTCTCGGATTCGAAGTGGACGAGTTTTGGTTGATCTCCGGGTCTGCGGGTCGCCACCCACAGCGTTGCCTCCGCCAGTCCGTATGAGGGTCGTAACACGTTTGGGTGAAGATTGAAACGGGCGAACCGCTCGGCGAAGCGCTTGAGGGTGGCAGGCTGTACCCGCTCGCTGCCGTTCATGATGTGGAGCACGTCCCCGAGGTCCAGCCCGGCCATGTCGTCGTCTGATGTTTTTCGTGCCGCCAATTCGAAAGCGAAGTTCGGCGCCGGCGACCAAGCTTTACTATTGCTTGCCAGCAATTGCATCCAACGCGCTGGCCGCTGTGCGAACGAAGCCGGGTCCGTGAGCACCGCGCGAAGCCCGACCAGGATTGGTAAACAAATCCCCATTACTAAACCGAAATCGTGAAAGAACGGCAGCCACGACACAACAGTGGTGTCCGGCGGTGCAACGTTTCCGTATTCCACCATGTGGTTGGATATAAGCTGCTTGATATTGACCCGCAGGTTTTTGTGGGAGATCATGACGCCGGCCGGCTCACGAGTCGACCCAGAAGTGTACTGCAAATACGCGATACTTGAACGATCGCCATGAGCGCTGGATTCGTTCTGAGCGTTCTCGTCCAGCAAATCAACTTCGACGACTGATGGAGCGGATTCGCCGGACTGCGGCTTCGCATACTCGCTTACACCGCCAGCGGCAGAGGATGTCGTGAGAATGACGGCGGGCGACGCGTCACGCAGCACCGAAACAATACGGTCATCGTGGGCTGCCTTCAGCGGAACCGGAAGCGGAACCGGGATGAGTCCCGCCTGCATCGCGCCGAGAAAAGCCGCGATGTAGTCGAGTCCCTGCGGCGCCAATATCACCGCGCGATCACCGCTCGAACCGCAAACGCCTAGCTGCCCTGCGACGTTCAGCACTCGCCGATACAACCGCGACCACGTGAGGCTCTCGGCCACACCGAGCCAGTCCTGCTGATAATCAATAAACGTGAACGCTGTCCCATTGGGCTTCAGACTGGCACGCTCGCGCAGCACCGTCAGAATGGAAGATTCGATCACCGGCATTAGCATTACCCTCCCGTCTATTCCACTCCGATGCTGCGGTCAACGACCATCCATCACACCGGCGCGGTCTCTTGGCCCGTCAGCACATCGCGTAGGTATTCTGCCAAGTCCCCCACGGTCTGGGTGTCGCCCACGTCGATGCACACCCCGGTTTGGGCCTCGATGCGGGTGCGCAGTTGAGTTTGGCCCAATGAGTCCAGACCGTACTCGTGGAGTGGACGGTCCGGATCGACGGTGCGACGCAGAATCAGGCCGATCTGTTCGGAGACCAGGCTCCTGAGCCGGGCGGACCGCTCGTCGGGGGGAACCGCCATCAGCTTGGCACGAAATTTGCTTGAGCCCATTCGGCTTCGTCCGGTGGATTGGAACAGTTCGGCGAACGTGCTGTGCTCCGCGAGGGCCGCCAACCATGGGGTTCCGATGATCGTGGTATAGCCGGTGTACGCGCGGTCGTGGCGCAGCAGCGCCTCGAACGCGTAGGCGCCCTCCTCGGCAGTGATGGCAGCGCCGCTGCTTTCGGCCCCGGCCGTGGCGCACCCGACTTCGGCCCCCCACGCGATCGCGGTGGCAGGCAGACCGTGAGCCCGCCGCCAGTGGGTGAAGGCGTCAAGCCAGCTGTTGGCCGCGGCGTAGGCGCCCTCACCCGGCGAGCCCAATAGGGCGGCTGTCGAGGAGAACGAGCAGAACCAGTCCACCGGCTGTCCGGCCGTGGCCTGGTGCAAGTTCCAAGCGCCGTCGACCTTCGGAGCCCAGTTGCGCGCCAGCAGCCCGTCGGCGATTTCGGTCAATGCGGTGTCCTCGACCACTCCGGCCGCATGCAGCACACCGCGCACCGGAAGCCCGGTGGCGGTCGCCGCTGCCACCAACCGGTCGGCGGTATCTGGTTGGGCGATGTCGCCGCACTCCACCACGACGTCGGACCCGATTGCCCCGATGAGCTCGATTGTCTCCAGCGCCTTTTGAGTCGGCTGGGAGTGCGAGCTGAGCACGATCCGGCCGCAGCCCGCCGCGGCCATCTTCTCGGCGAGGAAAAACCCGAGCCCACTCAGACCGCCGGTGATGATGTAGGAGCCGTCACCGCGGAAGACCCGAGCCCGTTCTGGAGGCACCACTACGTGGCTGCGCCCCGCGCGCGGAATGTCGAGGACGAGTTTGCCGGTGTGTTCGGCCGCGCTCATCACCCGGATCGCGGTGGCCGCCTCGGCCAGCGGGTAATGGGTGCTGTGCGGCATCGGCAGCGAGCCCTCCGCGGTCAACCGATACACCGTGTTCAACACCTCGCGGACCTGACCGGGATGGCTGACCGACATCAACGCCAGATCCACATAAAAGAACGTTAGGTTGCGGCGGAACGGGAAGAGCCCCAGTCGGGTGTCGCCGTAGACGTCACGCTTGCCGATCTCAACGAACCGTCCACCGAACGACAGCAGTCTCAGCCCGGCCAATTGCGCGGCGCCGGTCACGGAGTTCAGCACGATGTCCACGCCATACCCGTCGGTGTCACGCTGGATCTGCTCGGCGAACTCGATGCTGCGCGAGTCGTAGACATGCTCGATACCCCTGGCGCGCAACAGTGCCCGGCGCTGCTCGCTACCGGCTGTGGCGAAGATCTCGGCTCCCGCCGCGCGAGCGATCGCGATCGCCGCCTGCCCCACGCCACCGGTTGCGGAGTGGATCAACACCTTGTCACCGGCCTTGATCCGGGCCAGATCGTTGAGCCCGTACCAGGCGGTGGCGTGCGCCGTGGTCACCGCGGCCGCCTGGGCGTCGGTCAAACCCAGGGGCAGGGTTGCAGCCAGGCGGGCATCACAGGTGACGAAGGTGCCCCAACAACCGTCTGGCGACATGCCCCCGACGTGGTCGCCGACTTTGTGCTCGGTGACATCCGGGCCGACCGCGGTCACCACACCGGCGAAATCGGTGCCCGGTTGCGGCAGGTGTCCCTCGAAGCTGGGGTATTGGCCGAACGCCACCAAGACGTCGGCGAAGTTGATGCTGGACGCGGTGACCGCGACCTCGATCTGTCCTGGACCCGGCGCAACCCGGTCAAACGCGACGAACTCCATGGTCTGCAGGTCACCGGGGGTGCGGATCTGCAGGCGCATGCCGTCGCGGGCGTGGTCGACTACGGTGGTTCGCCGTTCATCGGGGCGCAGCGCAGTGGGGCACAAGCGCGCCGCATACCACTTATCGCCGCGCCAGGCAGTCTCGTCCTCTTCGGAGCGAGCCAGCAGTTGGCGCGCCACCTGCTCGGCGCCTGGCCGCTCGTCGATGTCGATGTGGGTGGCCCACAAGTGTGGGTACTCGGTGCCAATCACCCGCAGCACGCCGCGCAGCCCGCCCTGCTCGAGATTGACGCGGTCGCCGGCCAGCACCGCCTGGGCGTTCCTGGTCACGACGTACAGTCGGGGTGACTCGCCTGAGATCTCGCTCAGCTCGCGGGCGATGCGCACCACATGCTGTACGTACTCGCCGCCGATAACAGCGCGGTCCGCTTCGCCGTTCTTCGGTCCGGTGACCACGACCACACCGGTGGTCCCGCCTTCACCGAGCTGACGGCGCAGCACCTCGGCCGCGGCACTGTGGTCGCCGTGCTGCGGCCAGCGCATGGTCATGCATTGCGCGCCGCGCAGTTTCAGCGCATCGGTCAATTCCGTTGCCAGCAGATCGGCGGCATCGGAGGTGCTGACGAGCAGCCAGGTACCGGCGTCGGCATGGTCTTCCTCGGGCAGCTCGCGCTGTTGCCATTCGATGGTCAACAACCGCTCGTTGAGCACGCGATCGCGGTTTCCGTTCTCGGAGACCGCGGTGCCGAGCTGCAACCCGCGCACGGCCAACAGGACCGACCCGTGCTCGTCGAGTACATCGAGGTCGGCCTCGGCCAGGACCCCATCGGCCCAGGCGTCAGGGGCCATCATTACCCGCGCATAGCAGTAGCGAGCGTTCCGAGTGGAACTGTAGGCGCGTAGCCGGCGCACACCCATCGCCAACGGCAGCCCGCCAGTGTCCGGGCAGTGGATGGCGGGATGGGCCGCCAAGGAGTGGAAACATGCGTCGAGCAGCGCGGGATGCACGCCGTAGGCGGCTTGATGCGATCGGATCGAACCGGGCGTCGTCACTTCGGCCAGCACTGTGCTGACTGTCCCGTCCGCAATGTGCGCGGCCGCCAGGCCGGTATAGGCAGGACCGTAGTGCACGCCGTGCTCATCGAACCGCTGCCGCAGGTCGGTGCCCTCCACGCGGCACGGATGCGCCGCCAGCAGCGCGGCGATGTCCAGCGCGGGCGGCTGGTCCGCATCGTCGACGGCGTGTAGCTCAGCGCTGGCGCGTTGCATCCGTTCGCCGTGCTGGTCGGTCTGCACCGTGAATGTGACGCCAGCGGGGGCATCGACCGAGGCGACGGCGCTGGCTGGGGTCTTGGCGTCCAGCAGCAGCATCTGCTCGAAGCGGACATCACGGACCTCGGACGCCTCGCCGAGGACGGTGCGGGCCGCGGCCAACGCCATCTCGCAGTAGACGGCACCGGGAAGTGCGGCCGCCTCGTTGATCTGATAGTCGGCGAGCCATGGCTGCGCCGCGGTGCCGAGCTCGGCCTGCCATACGTGGCGCTCCGGCTCCTCGGGCAAGCGCACATGCGCGCCTAACAGCGGATGTGCCGAAACGGTGCAACCGCCATTTGCCAGGGAGTCGTGTTCATCGCGGGTGATGAGCAGCCGACGGTGCGTCCACGCCGGCAGCGGCGCGTCCACCAGGCGCCCACCGGGATAGAGCACCGAGAAGTCGACCGCGGCGCCCGCGCTGTGCAGGTCCGCCAACAGGCCGCGCAGCCCAAGCGGCGGCCGCTTTTCGCCTTGCATGCCGGCCAACGCGGCCACCGGTACGCGCATGCTGGCCGCGGTCTGCTCGACGGCGCCGAGCAGCAGCGGGGTTGGTGCGAGTTCGGCGAACACCTGGTAGCCGTCTTCCAGCGCCGCCTGTACCGCGGCGGCGAACCGCACGGTGTGGCGCAAGTTATCCACCCAATAACCGGCGTCACAAACCGGCCGTCCGCGTGGGTCGAACAAGGTGGCGGAATAAAACGGCACGCGCGCCGTCATTGGGCTGAGTTCGGCCAGCGCCTCAGATAGCTCGTCGAGGATCACATCGACTTGCGGAGAGTGCGCCGCGACCTCGACGGCCATTTCCTGTGCCACTACTGCGCGCCGCTCCCACGCGGCCACGAGATCGCGCACCGTCTGGGCGGGCCCGGCGATCACCGTGGACTGCGGGGAGGCCACCACTGCGATGACAACATCGTCATCGTCGCGAGTCATCAGCTCTGAGAGCACTTGATCGGCGGGCAGTTCTACCGACGCCATCGCACCGGCACCGGCGATCCGCGACATCAGCGCCGAACGGCGGCAGATGACGCGCACACCGTCTTCCAGTGACAGCGCTCCAGCGACGACGGCCGCGGCCACCTCGCCCCTTGAATGGCCGATGACCGCGCCGGGGTGCACGCCATACGACTTCTCCATGGTGGCGGCCAGCGCCACCTGCATGGTGAATAGGGTCGGCTCCACCCGATCGATGCCGGTCACGGTCTGCTGGGCAGACAAGGCCCCCGCGAGAGCCTGAGTCACCGAGAACCCGGATTCCTTCGCGATCAGCGGCTCCACTTCGGCGACGGTCGCGGCGAACACCGGTTCATTGGCGAGCAGGTCGGCGCCGATCTCGGCCCACTGCGAACCATCACCGGAGAACACCCAAACCGGCCCCCGGTCGTCCTGCCCGACCGCGGCCTGATACGTAGCGTCACCGTCGGCGACCTCCCGCAGCGCGTTGGCCAGCTCAGGTAGATCGCGGGCGACCAGCGCGGTGCGTACCGGCCGGTACCCTCGCCGACGCGCAAGGGTGTAGGCCAAGTCGGAGAGCGACACGGAATCCGCACGGCTTTCTACCCAATCGGCGAGCCGGCGCGAAGTCCTGCGCAGCCCATCGGCAGAGGTGGACGACAGCGCGAACAGCATCGGCCCCAGCGGACCCTTTGCCGCGTTTTCGGCTGTGGCCGCTGTGGTCTGGCCGTGCACTTCGAGTTTGGGGGTGTCCGGAGCTTGCTCGACGATGGCGTGCACGTTCGTTCCCGACAACCCGTACGACGACACCGCCGCCCGGCGGGGCGTCGTGCCACCCGTGGGCCAAGGCGTTATCTGCTCCGGCACAACAAGTTCGGACTCGATTTGGGCCAGGTCGTCGGGCAGCCGGGTGAAGTGCAGCATCGGTGGCACCACGCCATGCCGCAGCGAAAGGATCGCCTTGGTCAGCGCAACTGCGCCCGCCGCGGAATCGGTATGCCCAACATTGCTCTTGACCGATCCGAGCACGCAGCCGTGACCAGCGGCGCCGTATACCTGTGCCAAACTCGCGAACTCGACCGAGTCACCGACCGGCGTACCGGCGCCATGCGCCTCCACCACATCTACCGTCTCGGCGTCCACCCCCGCCGCCGCCAAAGCCGCCCGGTACACCGCGACCTGGGCGTCCAGCGACGGCGCCGAGAAGCTGTCAGCGCTTCCGTCCTGGTTGGCGGCGGTGCCGCGCAGCACGGCAAGGATGCGATCACCATCGTGCAGCGCATCCGGGAGTCGCTTGAGCAACACCATGGCGCAGCCCTCGGAACGCACATGCCCGTCGGCCGCGACATCGAACGTCCGGCAGCGTCCCGTCGGCGAAAGCATGCCCCGGCCCGACATCGACGTGAATTTGCGCGGTTCCAGCATCACCATGCAGCCGCCGGCCAGGGCAAGGTTGCTTTCGCCGTCGTGCAGACTGCGGCAAGCCATGTGCACCGCGAACAAACTCGACGAGCATGCCGTGTCGACGGTCAGCGCCGGACCACGCAGCCCAAGGGTGTGGGCGATCCGTCCGGAAGCCAGGCTGGAAGCGGAGCCGGTGAACCCGTACATCTGTCCGAGGGCACCCGCGTCGGCGGCGATGAACGCATAGTCGGAGTGGGACAACCCGACGAACACACCCGCCTGGGAGCCCGCCAGCGACTTTGGCGCCAGACCCGCGTGCTCCACCGCCTCCCACGAGATTTCCAGCAATAAGCGGTGCTGCGGATCGAGCGCGGCGGCCTCCCGCTCACTGATCCCGAAGAATTCGGGATCGAAGCCTGCAACGTCGTCGAGGAAACCGCCCCACCGCGACACCGACCGGTCGGGCACACCGGGCTCGGGGTCGTAGTAGCTGTCGGCGTCCCACCGCTCGCCGGGAATCTCGCTGATGAGGTCCTCGCCCCCCAGCAATGCTTCCCACAGCAGGTCTGGTGAGTCGATGCCTTTGGGGAGCCGGCACGCCATGCCGATGACAGCAATTGGAGTAACAGGTTTCCTATTGACGGCTGCTCACCTCTTCTCGCCAGTGCTTCAAGGAGGCGTCGTCGGATTTCAACCCGGGATGGGAACGCCGCAGCATCGCAGGTAGACCCACTGCCCCCCGACATCGAAGCCAAAACTCCAATGCTGAAGTCATCAGCAGCGTAACCTTACAGCTCGGCACACGCCGGAGATTCGTGCGGACGTACCAAAATTTGCCCAGGGATACCAGAAACACCACCTCGGCCTTGGGCTTCCTCAGCTTCCTCACCACCGGACCGGGCACCGCTAAGTTAGGGTTGGCTAAATAGCGGGCGACCTGTGAGGAAGGTCATACTGCTTCGATGAAGCCGGATTACGACGTCCTGATCATCGGTTCGGGTTTCGGGGGCAGCGTCAGCGCCCTGCGGCTGACCGAAAAGGGCTACCGCGTATGCGTATTGGAGGCTGGCCGCCGCTTCTCAGACGAGGAGTTCGCCAAGACATCCTGGGATCTGCGCAAGTTCCTCTGGGCGCCGAAGCTGGGTTGCTACGGCATCCAACGCATCCACCCGCTGCGCAACGTGATGATCTTAGCCGGCGCCGGAGTGGGCGGCGGTTCGTTGAACTACGCCAACACCTTGTATGTGCCGCCGGAGCCGTTTTTCGCCGACCAGCAGTGGTCGCACATTACCGACTGGCGCAGCGAGCTGGCGCCGCATTATGACCAGGCGCAGCGGATGCTGGGCGTGGTATACAACCCGACCTTCACCGACGCGGACCGCATCGTCAAAGAGGTCGCCGACGAGATGGGCTTCGGCGAGACGTTCGTGCCGACCCCGGTCGGGGTGTTCTTCGGCCCCGACGGGACCCAGGCGCCGGGCAAGACCGTGCCCGACCCGTATTTCGGCGGCGCGGGCCCGGCGCGCACCGGGTGCCTGGAATGCGGCTGCTGCATGACGGGCTGCCGCTACGGCGCCAAGAACACACTGGTGAAGAATTACCTTGGCCTCGCGGAATCGGCAGGCGCACAAGTGATTCCGATGACGACGGTGAAGGGTTTCGAGCAGCGGTCCGACGGGTTGTGGGAGGTTCGTACCGTTCGCACCGGCAGCTGGCTGCGCAGGGACACGCGCACGTTCACCGCCACGCACCTGATCCTGGCCGCGGGCACCTGGGGAACGCAGCATCTGCTGTTCAAGATGCGCGACAGGGGCCGGCTGCCTCGCCTTTCGAAACAGTTGGGTGTCTTGACCCGGACCAACTCCGAGTCGATCGTCGGTGCCGCGACGCTGGCGGTCTCGCCCGATCTGAACTTGACCCACGGGGTGGCCATCACGTCGTCGATTCATCCGACATCGGATACGCATATCGAGCCCGTCCGCTACGGCAAGGGTTCCAACGCCATGGGATTGCTGCAGACCTTGATGACGGACGGCACCGGTCCCCGCGGCACCGATGTGCCGCGCTGGAGGCAATTGTTGCGCCAGGCCGGCGAAGACCCGCGCCGCATACTTCGGATGCTCAATGTCCACGAATGGAGCGAGCGCACGGTAATCGCACTGGTGATGCAGCACCTGGACAACTCGATCACTACCTTCACCAAGCGCGGGAAGCTGGGCATCCGCTGGTACTCCAGCAAGCAGGGACACGGCGAGCCGAACCCGTCGTGGATCCCGATCGGCAACGAGGTCACCCGTCGCATGGCCGCCAAGATCGACGGCGTGGCCGGCGGCACTTGGGGCGAGCTGTTCAACATCCCGCTGACCGCGCACTTTCTCGGCGGCGCGGTGATCGGCGACAGCCCCGAGCACGGCGTCATCGACCCCTATCACCGGGTCTACGGCTATCCGACGCTGTTTGTGGCGGACGGTGCCGCGATATCGGCGAACTTGGGCGTCAACCCGTCGCTGTCCATCGCCGCGCAGGCCGAGCGGGCTGCGTCGCTGTGGCCGAACAAGGGCGAAAACGATCAGCGGCCGTTGCAGGGTGATGCCTATCGTCGGCTGACCCCGATCGCGCCGGAGCGCCCTGTGGTGCCGGCCGAGGCGCCGGGCGGGCTGCGGTGGCTGCCGATCGACCCGGTCATCACGGCGAGCTGACTCCGTGACGATCGCGAGCGCGGCGTAGCCGGGCGCTGCGGGTCGTCACCATCAGGTGAGTTAGCTCGCGAGCACCTCGAGGGGCGCGCCGCTGACCACCCGGCTGCGCTCGTCGTGCACGTTGACGGGCACATCGCCCATCAAGGTGACCCGGTGCATGAGCCGATGCTGGCCGTCGTAGTCGTCGATTGCCCGGTGCTGTGTTGCCCGGTTGTCCCAGATGGCGACGTCACCCTGCTCCCAGTTCCAGCGGATCGTGTTCTCGGGCATGGTGATTCGCCGTTGCAGCAGTTCGAGCAGCACGCTTGACTCGTGGCTGTCCACGCCGACGAAACTGCGCACGAAATCGCCCGCCAGCAGGGTGCGTTCTCCGGTCTCCGGGTGCACCCGCACGACGGGGTGTTCGGTGCGGTAATCCGCCTTCTCGAAGGCCTCCCGGAACGCCTTCTGCGCGTCGGTCATCGACAGGGCGGCCTCAGTCGTCACGTAGTCATAGCGGTTAGTGTGCAGCGCCCACAAGTTCTCGACGAGGCACTTGAGCGGTTCGGGCAGGTGCTCGTAGGCCGCCGCGGTGGAGGCCCACAGCGTTGATCCGCCGTAGCTGGGCAGCGTGACCGCGCGCAGGATCGAGGCCGCCGGGTAGTTCGCGGCGAACGTGACATCAGTGTGCCAGCGGTTGGCCTTGCCGTAGTCGGAGTTGATGGGCGTGATGACCGGTGCGTTCTTGGCTGCGAGCACAGCGGCGGCCGGGTGGCCGATCGGCGTGCCCAGCAGCCCGGCGAACGCGAGCTGCTGCTGGTCATCCAGGTGGTGTTGGCCCCGGAAGAAGATCACCTTGTGGGCCAGCAACGCCTGGCGGATCTCGCCGACCGTGGCCGGGTCGAGGTCGCCGCCGAGTCGCACCCCGTCGACTCGGGCACCGATGCGGCTACCCAGCTTGGTGACGGTTACCTGTTCTGTCATCGCGGTCGTCCTTTTAAGAGATCGGGTGTAGTCAATTGACTACATTGTCGGCTAGTGTAGTCGTATGACTACGAATTCGGCAACTGGACGCCGGGAGACGCCCACCGGGCGGGAAGAGGTGGCGGCGGCGATCCTGGCTGCGGCCACCGACCTGTTCGCCGAGCACGGTCCTGCCGCGACGTCGATCCGTGACATCGCCGCCCGATCGAAGGTCAATCACGGACTGGTCTTTCGACACTTCGGCACCAAGGAACAGCTGGTCGGTGCCGTACTCGACCATCTGGGCAACAATCTGACCGATCTGTTGCACTCCGGCGCGCCGCCCGACGTGCTGGAACGGGCTCTCGACCGGCAGATGCGGGTCATGGCCCGCACGGTGCTCGACGGGTATCCGGCCGCGCAGCTGCAGAAGCGCTTTCCCAACGTTGCCGAGTTGCTCGACCGGGTGCGACCGCGCCACGACAATGACACCAGTGCTCGGCTCGCGGTCGCCAATGCCCTTGCGCTGCAATTCGGTTGGCGCTTGTTTGCGCCGATCCTACGCTCGGCCACCGGTATCGAGGACCTGTCGAATGCCGAACTGCGCCAGGCCGTTGACACCGAGGTGGCCCGGATCGTCGAACCGCACTGAGCCGACTCAGTGGACCGCTTCGTGTTGCGCGAGGGTCCGCCGGTGTAGGGGCTCGCGGCCCGGCGGCTGGGGCGGTGGCGGCAGCAGTGGCTTGCGCCTGCGCACCGCGATGGTCGACGGCGATTCCGTGTTCAGCGTGAGGTCTTCGCCGGCGTGCCGGATGGTCAGCTCGGCGCCGGGCCCGTCACGCAGGGTGTAGGTGACGTCGGTGTGGTTGGCGTCGACGATGAGCCGGAACCCGCGCCAGCGCAGCCGGAACCGCAGGCGTGAGATGCCGTCGGGCAGTTGAGGATCGATGTCCAGGATGCCCTCGTCGTCGCGTAGGCCGCCGAAGCCCGCGACCAACGCCGTCCACGCTCCGGCAAGCGAGGCCATGTGCAACCCGTCGCGGGTGTTCTGGTGCAGGTCGCGCAGGTCGATCAGCGCGGCCTCGTAGGCATAGTCGTGGGCCAGCTCCAGATGCCCGACGTCGGCACACATTACCGCCTGAGTGCATGCCGATAGCGACGAGTCGCGCACCATGCGCCGCTCGTAGTAGTCGACGTTGCGAGCCTTCTGTTCGGGCGTGAACGCGTGGCTTTGCCACTGCATCGCCAGCACGAGGTCGGCCTGTTTGATCACTTGTGCCGGATACAGCCGGACGTACGGTTCGTGCATCAGCAACGGGTACGTGGTGTTGGCTTCGAAGTCCCACTCCGCCAGGGTGGTGAACCCTTCACACTGCTGATGAACACCCAGTTCCTCATCGTAGGGAATCTTGGCGGCGTCGGCCGCGTCGCGCCAGGCGGCCATTTCCTCGGTGGTGACACCCATCGCGAGTGCCGCCTCGGAATGGCGGCCGCAGGCGTCGGCGGCAGTGCGCAGATTGTGTGCCGCCATCAAATTCGTGAACACGTTGTCGCGCACGATCGCCGTGTATTCGTCGGGACCGGTGACCCCGTCGAGGTGCCAGACGCCGTGGCGGTCGTGGTGCCCGAGCGAGAGCCAGAGGCGGGCCGTTTCGATCAGCACGACAAGGCCGCACTCTGCCTCCAGCGACTCGTCGCCGGTGACGGTCCGGTACCGCTCGAAAGCCATGGCGATGTCGGCGTTGATGTGCCAGGCGGCCGTGCCGGCCGGCCAGTAAGCCGAGCACTCCTGACCGCGGATGGTTCGCCAGGGAAACGTCGCGCCATCGAGGCCGAGTTCGGCCGCCCGCTCTCGTGCGAGGTCCAACGTTGACGCCCGCCACCGCAACGCGTCGGCGACCGCATGCGGCGCGGTATAGGTGAGCACCGGGAGCACGAAACCCTCGGTGTCCCAAAAGGCGTGGCCGTCGTAGCCGGTTCCGGTGAGTCCCTTGCTGGGGATCGCGCGGCGCTCGGCGCGCGCGCTGGCCTGCAACAGGTGGAATAGCCCGAACCGCACCGCTTGCTGAGCTTCCGAGTCTCCCTCGACCTCGACGTCCGCACTCTCCCAGAAATCGTCGAGGTAGGCCCGTTGCGAGTCCAACAGCCCTTGCCACCCGCTGTAGCGTGCGCTGTGCAGTGCGGCGGCGGCCTGATCGCGCAGTGCCGGGCGAGAGCGCAGACTTGACCAGCCATAAGCCAGGTATTTCACGATGCGCAGCTTCTGTCCCGGGCGCAACCCGCAGATCACGGTAGTCCGGGCCAAATCGGCGCGCGCGTCGGTGCTGATCTCGACCCGCCCGGGAACCGCGACCTCGTGGTCCATCCCGGCGGCCATCATCAATGCGCTGGCCCGGGTCCGATGCATGAGAAGTGCGCTCGTGTCGGTGTTCTCGTGGGCGACGGCTTCCAACGGATTATCCAAGATGGCCGACACCCGCGGATCGCCCGAGGTCTCGGGTTGGTCCTCATTGGTGACGAGTTCGGACTGCACGGTGACGCGAACGAATTCCTCGACTGCCTCGATGACATACTCGATGGCCGCGACGCTGCGCTGGGCCAGCGAAACCAGCCGGGTGGACGTTATCTTGATTTGTTTGCCCACGGGCGAGCTCCAGTGCGCGCGGCGCGTCAGCGTCCCGGCACGCAGGTCAAGGACCCGCTCGTGGGACAGCAACTTGCCGTACCGTACGTCGAATGGCTCGTCGCCGACCAGCAGGCGAAAGATCTTGCCATTGGTGACATCGACGACGGTCTGGCCGGCCTCCGGATATCCATAGCCGGCCTCGGCGTACGGCAGCGGCCGGATTTCGTAGAAGGAATTCAGATAGGTGCCGGGCAGGCCGTACGGCTCGCCCTCGTCGAGGTTGCCGCGCAACCCGATATGCCCGTTGGACAAGGCGAACAGGGATTCCGACTGGGCTATCAGGTTCAGATCCAGCCGGGTCTCGCGGACCTGCCACGGTTCGACGGGGAAGGCTTCCTGGGTGATCATGACTGCAGCAGTTCGGCTAGATCGGTTACCACCACATCGGCGCCGCTGCGGCGCAAGTCTTCGGCCTGGCCCACTCTGTCGACGCCCACCACGAAGCCGAAGTTACCGGCGTGGCCGGCAGCCACACCGGATAGTGCGTCCTCGAACACCGCCGCCGCGTCGGGGGGCACATCGAGCAACTGGGCCCCGCGCAGGTACGAGTCGGGGGCCGGCTTGCCGGCGATGTGCTCCTCGCGCAGCGTGATGCCATCCACCCGCTGCTGGACGAACCGGTCCAGACCGGTGATCTCGAGCACCTCGCGGGTGTTGGCGCTCGACGACACCACGGCGATACCGAGACCCGCGGCCGAGACCGCCTCGAGGTAGCGCCGCGACCCGTCGAACACCTCGACGCCGTCGTCATTCAGGACCTTTTGGAACATGTCGTTCTTGCGGTTGCCCAGGCCATATATCGTCTCGGCGTCGCCGGAGTCATCGGGATTGCCTTCAGGCAGTTGGATTCCCCGGCTGCTCAGAAATGACCGGACCCCATCTTCGCGTTTCTTGCCGTCCACGTATTGCCGGTAGTCCGCGGCCGGATCGAACGGGACGAACTTTTCCCCGGTGCGCTCGGCCCGCTGGGAGAGGTAGGCGTCGAACATGGCCTTCCACGCTTTGGTATGCACGCTTGCAGTATCGGTGAGCACACCGTCGAGGTCGAACAGGCAGGCACGCACCTTCTCTGGCAGACCCAGCACGGGGGACCTCACTTTCTGAAGTAGTCGGGCGATACCACTCCACCATGCTTAGCTGTGCGCCGCCAGCGATCTCAGGTGCTTAGCTCCTGCAACGCCTGACCGGCAGCCAGCAAGCGGCCAGTGGCACCGTGGTGAGCACTCCCAGCGCGAGTACTCCCGCCATGTGCTGGTGGTTGTCACGCATGGCGACTGCCATGATGAGCATGACGGCGAAGTGCGCGGAGTTGGCGGTGAGATTGAAATCCAGGAACAGTCGGTTCGCGAGCGGGGCGCTAGCCGAGCGGAACAGGAATAGCGCCCAGACCACATAAACGGTGGAGAACATGACGGCGACGGGGTCGCCGCCCCCACCCCTGTTGAAGAGTCGGTCGAGGAACGGCGGCAACGAGTTGATGTGATCGGTCGTCGCGAGAACGAAGTTGGGCACGAAGAAGAGCAGATACCCGACCGCGGTCAACCGGGTCATCGCGGCAGCCAGGACGCCGCTCGCCTCGGTCGAGTTTGCTTCATGAATCGGCCGTTCTTGCGGCGCTTTGCCCGATGACGCGAGTCATCTCCGTTGGGCGCTCGAGGGCCGAAAAGTGACCCACGCCGGGCAACGTGACGGTTTCGACGTTCAGCTGGCTAGCGACCGCCTCCCGCTCCGCCACACGCGACCAATCGTGCTCGGAATAGACCAACGTGACGGGCGCGCTCACCCGCGCGTAACGGCTTCGTGCGTTGATGAACCCGTTGAGGCTACGCATGATGGCTCGGGAAACCGTCGGGTAGCCGCGTCGGCGGCCGCTTCGGCGCAGCTCGCCGAGAAAGTCTTCCGGCAGCGCGCTGTGATCGGCGAGGCCGCCCCGCAGCACGCCTCGTAAGGCAATGCGGCTCTCCATCCGGGCGACGATCGGTCCGGAACCGGGCAGCCGGGTGGACATTCCGATCAGGCGGGCAAACCAGTTGCCGCGTTCGAATCCGCTCTGGTAGTCATAGGGGTTGAAGGCGATCACCTTGCTCACGTTGTCCGTCAGGTCGATCGAGGCCAACAATGCGAGCGCGGCACCCATCGATTCGCCGGCCAGTGTGACCTCATGCAGGTCGAGCGTTCTGATGAATTCGACTACGGCGCTACGAAGTTCCGGTTCGTCGTATCGGGCCCTCGGGACGATGTCGGACCAACCCATGCCGGGCAAGTCCAGCGTGTAGACCGTGAATTGGTCCCAGAGCGCGGGCACGACTCGCTGGAAGTAGTCCAGCTGTGTGCGAACCGTGTGGAGCAGAACCAGCGGTGGACCGGTTCCCGTTGTGAAATAGCGCAACCGGGACCCATCGGACCGTCGGAGGAATTTGACCTCACCCCGGCCGCCGCTCCATGTCATCGTGTAGCGCTGGTCTGGAGGCTCGTTGAGCTGCATGATGTTTAACCTCCACCGACTGCCCGCACGACTGCCTGGATGGCTCGAAGACGTCCGTCCGCCAGAGCTTGGGTGAGGTTTTCGACTTTTCGCTTGAAGTCGGTGACAAAGGCGTGCAGGCCCAAGGGGTTGCGCGGCTGGGCCAGCAACGTCTGCATGAACGCGGCGGCCTGGTCGGTAAGGTCGTTCCAGTGCTCGATGGCGAACCCGGCGGACTCCACGAGGGCGCGCAACTGATCGGGAGTAACCAGGTGGCTGCGCGCAGCATCGTCGGCCCAGGGTAGGGGATAGTCGAGTTCGCCGCTCTCACCGGAAGTGATATCCCACAGCGCAAACCGGCCCCCGTTGACCAGCACCCGGCGCGCTTCGGAGTACAAGCGCGCCTTGTGGTCCACGTTCATCTGAACATGTTGGCTGATAGCGACATCGAAAGTGCCGTCGGCAAATGGAAGTTGGGTGACATCTGCCTGCCGAACAGATATCTGGTCGTCGAGTCCTACGAGCCGATTGAGCCAACGGCTCGTTTCGCAGTATTCGTCGGTGAGATCCACGGCGGTAATCGTGCAGCCACAGTGGTCGGCGACGTAGCGTGCGGTGCCGCCGATGCCGCTGCCCGCATCGAGCACCGCACTCTCCCTTGTGATCCCGACCAGGTCGACAAGTTGGCTGGTGGCGTAGCGGCCCATGGTGTGGAAGTCCTCCAGCAGACCAAGGTCGGCGGGTTCAAGCTGGTCGAGGTCTTTCCCGGCGCTGATCAGCGCCTGCTCGATGTTGCCCCGCGATAGCCCAGTCGAATACTGGTTCTGGATTGTGTCTTTCATGTCTGATCTTTCGGCTCGGAGGGTTAGCGGACCTGGGCCCATGCGGTAATGATGGGAGGCATCGTGATGAGGGCGTTGACCGCAAGCGCCTCTTCGCGGAACTGCGGCACGAAGTTGTCGATGTCGGCCAGCTCTTCAACGGCAAAGCCCAGTTGTTGTGCCATGGGGGATACCAACCGCCAGACCTCCGCGGAGTAGGCCAGGATGTCGGTTTCGGCGGCGGTACCGATCGGCGTGCCGCGGGTCAGGCGTGGCGCGCCCAAACCGGCGTCGGCATAGATCGTGTGCAGCGTGGTGCCAAACTGCGGATTGAGCCCCATGGCCTCGAAGGCGCGGACGATCCCCGCCGTTACCTGCCGGAAGCGCGGCATATCCGGGATGCTGCGCGCCCCGGTGATGTCGTTCTCGGAGAACGCGATCACCCCGCCGGGGCGCACCCAGGTGCTGAGTTGCCGCAGCGTGGCGGCGGGGTCGGGCAAGTGCATCAGGATCAGCCGACCAACAACCGCGTCGACCGGTTCCTCCAAGGCGATCGCGTCAATTGTGGCTTGCGTGAAATGCACTGCAGCCAAGCCTTGTTCGGCGGCGCGGGCGCGGGCCAGTTCGACCATGTCGGGCGCGGCATCCACTCCCAGGACGGTTCCCGTTGGGCCGACCAGCCGTGCAGCTATAAACGATACGTCACCAGGCCCGCACCCGATATCGAGCACCCGCATGCCCGGTCGCAGCCCAGCGAGCCGCAGGGCATGCTCGGTGTAATCGTTGTACAGCCGTCCTTGCAGGAGCAGCCGCTGTACCTCCACGTCGTCGTGGCCCAGGACATAGGTGTTCCCGCTCGCCGCAGACGATGACTCCGTGTTCATCGCGTTGCTGTCCTTTCTGGCTCGGCTGCTGCGGTGTGCTCATTTCGCCACACTATGGATTGGCCCGAAAACCGGGGATGCGCGGGCCACGGATGTTGTTGGAGTTGGTCGAACTTGTCCAACCGGTGCATAGGCACCAGTCCAGTCAACATGAAATCCCAGATACTGCGGATGAAATTTCCTGCGGTACGTCGGGATTCGGGGCCGGTGACGTAGCGGCGTGCGATCGTCAGGAAGTCTTCGGGTTCGACACCGGCGACATCACGGACATGCGTGGTCGGGCCGCCCACTTCAAAGGTTCCCAGCGCGTACTCGGGCAGATAGTGGCGCAAGCTGGACTGGAAGAACAGGTCGGCGCCGAGTCGCTTGGCGTTCACCCGCACAGCCCGCATGAACATCCACGGTGGGATATCGATATGACGCACGCGCCGGCCCAACGCCTCACCGACCGCATCGGCGATCTCCGCTCCGCTCAGCAGCGTGGGTCCGGTCGGGCGGTAGGCGCGACCGTCATGACGGTGCGGGTCAACCAGCGCACCCACCGCAACCCGGGCGATGTCTTCGTTGGAGGGAGGCGCATTTCGGCCCGCCCCGGTCGGCGTCGGCAACACTCCCAGCTGGGCGGCTATCGGTAACACCTGCAGATAGTTGTCGGCGAAGTATCCCGGATCAACCGCGACGTGGGCGGTGTCCGGCAGTAGCTCGAACAACTTGTCGGTCAGCCAGGCGTGCCGGGTCATCAGCGATGGATGCTCGGGGCTGGCCAGCCACTGTCCGAGCGCCACCACCGCTTCCACGCCAGTGCGCCGCCCGGCCACGGCAAAGGTGACGGCGCTGTCGAGCGCATGGGGATGATACGGAGGGTTGAAGTACAGCCGGTCGACCCCGTCCATCGCGGCCGTAACCTGTTGGATGTCAAACATATCGGCGATGACGACTTCGGCGCCCAAGTCCCGCAAGCGGGCGCTGCGTGCGTCGTCGCGATGCACCATGGCCCTCGTCGTGACGCCCTTTTCCAGCAGTTGGGCGGCGACTGCGCTGCCGATCCTGCCCGTGGCACCGGTTACCAACACGCGATGATTCATCGGATTTCCCTTTCTAATTGATCCCAGTCGATCTCTGTGACGTGTGTTGTGGGCGCGGGCCGTGCGGGCAACAGCCACCCGACGACGATCGCCGCGGCCAGCGCGATGCCCGCGCATACCAGCGCGCTTACCTGCAGGCCGTCAAGGAATGCATGATTGACGGTGTCGCGGACATAGCCGGCACGTTGCGCGGGCAGGTGCTCGATCACACTGTGCGCCAAAGCCATTGAGTGCCGCATTGGCTCGGCGGGCAGTCCGGTCAGCGTAGTCGCCGCGCCGAGATGTCCGGAATACACCGATGCAAAAATGCTGCCGGCGATGGCAACCCCGAGGGTGCCTCCGAGTTCTCGCGTGGTGTCGTTGACGGCCGAGCCGACTCCGGCCTTGTCGGCGGACAGGGATCCCATGATCGCCTCGGTGGCCGGCGCTGTCGTCAGGCCGAGGCCGCCGCCGAGCAGCACCATCTGCATTGCGATCTGGGTATAGGGCGTGGCCACGTCCACCGTGGACGCCCACGCCAGGCCGGCGGCGAAGACGGTGAGGCCGGAGGCGACGACGGCGGTGCTGCCGACCCGTTCGACGAGCCGCGGACCCAGGATGCTGGCCAGCGCGATCGAGACGGCGACCGGCAGCAATCGCACGCCGCTCTGAAATGCGGTGAAGTCCTTGATGAATTGGAAGTACTGGGTGATGACGAAGATGAATCCGAACAAGGTCAGAAAGCCCGCGGTCACCGCCAGGCTGCCGCCGGAGAACCTACGATTGAAAAACACCGATACGTCCAGCATCGGGTGGGTACTGCGACGCTCGCACAGCGCGAACCCGGCGAGAACGATTGCGGCCACGATGAAGCCGGTCGCGGCCCGGGTGCTGGTCCATCCCCAAGTGGGCGCTTCGATGACGGTGTAGACCAACGCGGTGATTCCGACCGCGGACAGGATTAAACCGGGGACGTCGACTCGCGGCGCCGCCGGGTCGCGCGAGGTCGGAACGAACAGGATTACGCCGATGATGGCCACCGCCGCGATCGGGATGTTCACCAGGAAGATGGCGCCCCACCAGAAGTGTTCGAGCAGCCAGCCACCGCTGATCGGTCCCACAGCCACCCCGACACCCACCATGGCCGCCCACAGTCCGATCGCCTTGGCGCGCGGTACCGGGTCGGTGAAGATGTTCGTGATCAGTCCCAGGGTGGTCGGGAAGATCACCGCCGCGCCCACACCCATGGCAGCACGCGCCGCAACGAGCTGGTCCGCGGAATTGACCTGTGCCGCGATGCCTGAGGTGATCGCGAACAGTGCAAGACCGGAGCTGAGCCAGCCACGCCTGCCGTAGCGGTCGCTGAGGCTGCCGGCCGACAGCAGCAGGGCGGCCATGACCAGGGTGTACGCGTCGACGATCCATTGCAGCTGCGCGGTGTCGGCGAAGAGTTCGCGCGACAGCGTGGGCAGGGCGACGTTGACGATGGTGGCGTCGACGCTGATGACGAAGACGGCGAGGCAGATGACGGCAAGCGCAGGGGCGGGGCGATTTTGAAATATCGGGAACACTGGCTCGGTGCGCATGGACAAGACAGTAAAGTAAGAAGACAAATAAATCAAGCATTAAGTTGAAAAAGATGTCTGCCGGATGTTAGGATGACCCGGTGCCGACTCGCCGGAACTACAGCCAGAACTGTCCGATCGCGCGCGGGCTCGATGTCCTGGGTGAGCGGTGGACATTGCTGATCCTGCGCGAACTGGTCGGCGGACCCCGCCGCTACGGTGACCTGCGCGCTGAGCTGCCTGGCATCGCAACCAATCTGCTCGCAGAGCGACTCAAAGAGCTGCAAGACGCTGGGCTTGTCGACCGCGCCGACCTACCGGCCCCGATCGGGCGCACCGTCTACACGCTCAACGACATGGGCTGGCAGCGGGTACTGCCGATCTTGCAGAGCTTCGCGTGGTTTGGGCTGGACCGGCTGGACCGAATCGAGGATGGTCCGGTGTCGCCGCTGACCGGGTTCCTTGCCGGATTCGTGGTCCCCTTCGACCCGCTCAAGGCCGCGGAGTTGAGTGCGGCTTACCGTGTTGAGATCGACGGCCGCCGTTTCGAATTCGCGGTGACGGAGGGCCGCCTCGCCGGAGCTCACGGCGCACCTTCGGTGACGATCACCGCCAGCGCAGCGGATCTCGTAACGGCCCGTCTCGGATCCACCGAAGCCAAGCGCAAGGCAGCCCTGCGACGCATCAACTTCAACGGTGACCAGCGTGACATCGACGCGCTGCGCAACGCGTTTTCGCTATTAGAGAACTCCCCGTGAGCCGGGCGTATGCCAGCCGCCACTACACTATGCCGGTGGAATCAGCGTCGCCGCGGCCGGTGTTGGTGGTCGACTTCGGTGCACAGTATGCGCAGTTGATCGCCCGCCGTGTTCGCGAAGCACGGGTTTATTCGGAGGTCATCCCGTACACCACCTCGGTCGAGGAGATCAGGGCCCGTGATCCACTGGCGCTCGTGCTGTCCGGCGGTCCGGCCAGTGTCTATTCCGACGGCGCTCCGCAACTCGATCCGGCGCTGTTCGACCTCGGCCTGCCGGTATTCGGGATCTGCTACGGGTTTCAGGCGATGGCGCAGGCGCTCGGCGGGACGGTCGCGCACACCGGCACCAGCGAGTTCGGCAGGACCGAACTGAAAGTCCTTGGCGGCGAACTGCATTCGGGCCTTCCCAGTGTCCAGCCGGTCTGGATGAGTCACTCTGACGCGGTCACGGCCGCGCCGGACGGGTTCGACGTGGTGGCCGGCAGCGCAGGTGCACCGGTGGCCGCCTTTGAGAACCGGGACCGTCGCCTGGCCGGAGTTCAGTACCACCCGGAGGTGATGCACACCCCGCACGGGCAACAGGTGCTCAGCCGGTTTCTGCATGACTTCGCCGGGCTCAGCGCGGATTGGACGGCTGCCAATATCGCCAATGCGCTGGTCGAGCAGGTGCGCGCTCAGATCGGCGACGGCCACGCGATCTGCGGATTGTCCGGCGGGGTGGATTCCGCGGTGGCCGCGGCGCTGGTGCAGCGCGCCATCGGCGACCGGTTGACATGTGTGTTCGTCGATCATGGTTTGTTGCGCGACGGTGAGCGCGCGCAGGTGCAGCGCGATTTCGTGGCCGCCACCGGAGCCAACCTGGTCACCGTCGACGCGGCGGAGACGTTCCTCGAGGCGCTGTCGACTGTGACCAATCCCGAGGGCAAGCGCAAGGTCATCGGCCGGCAGTTCATCCGGACGTTCGAGGGCGCGGTGCGGGATGTATTAGGGGACAATGACTCTGGAAGAAACATCGAGTTTCTGGTGCAGGGCACGCTGTATCCGGACGTGGTGGAGTCCGGCGGAGGCAGCGGCACCGCGAACATCAAGAGCCACCACAACGTCGGCGGTCTGCCCGGCGACCTGAAGTTCAAACTCGTGGAGCCGCTAGGGCTGCTATTCAAAGACGAGGTGCGCGCGGTGGGCCGCGAACTCGGGCTGCCCGAGGAAATCGTTGCGCGGCAACCATTCCCGGGTCCCGGGCTGGGCATTCGGATCGTCGGCGAGGTCACCGCCAAACGCCTGGACACCCTGCGGCACGCCGACTCGATCGTGCGTGAGGAGCTGACCGCGGCGGGCTTGGACAACCAGATCTGGCAGTGTCCAGTGGTGCTGCTTGGCGACGTACGCTCGGTCGGCGTGCAGGGCGACAACCGCACCTACGGGCACCCGATCGTGCTGCGGCCGGTGTCCAGTGAGGACGCCATGACCGCCGACTGGACACGGGTGCCCTACGAGGTGCTGGAGCGCATCTCGACCCGGATCACCAACGAGGTGCCCGAGGTCAACCGCGTGGTGCTGGACATCACCAGCAAACCGCCTGGCACCATCGAGTGGGAGTAGCCGGCTGCCTAGCGTGAGCCCAGTTTCACGCTCGAGTCCGAGCGTGAGCCCAGTTTCACGCTCGAGGCCAGGCAGCGCGGCGCCGTTTTGGGCGATGGTCACGTCGGCTTGTATCTCGAACAGTCCTAGGTGGCTGGTGTTTTTCGCGTGGCGGTCCCGCGCTGATGGCCGCGGCTCGATTTGAATGAGTGGGTGACGTTGGGACGGACGCCTGTTCAGGCG
>Ga0209040_10000555_pt1 | contig 28659 bp, 26 predicted proteins | sample BogFormECP12_OM3_FD_188240 | JGI IMG/M metagenome (GOLD analysis project Ga0209040, IMG submission 188240) | Bog forest soil microbial communities from Calvert Island, British Columbia, Canada - ECP12_OM3 (SPAdes) (version 2) | ecosystem: Environmental > Aquatic > Freshwater > Wetlands > Bog ... | reverse complement strand
ATCCCGGTCACCCGGAATGCTGGTGCGCTCTTACCGCACCGTTTCACCCTTACCACCGCGAGGGTGGCGGTCTGTTTTCTGTGGCACTTTCCCGCGAGTTACCTCGGATTGCTGTTAGCAATCACCCTGCTCTGTGAAGTCCGGACTTTCCTCGACTCGGGCGCCGGACCTGTGGAACTAACACAAGCCCGGCACGAGCCGCGGCCGCCCAGCCAACTCGTCCGCGTCGAACAACGGTACCCGCTGCGGAATGCCGTGGCCAGCGGCAAATCGGATCGGCGGCCTTCGATCACATCCGCCACACACGCCTCTGCAGGAGGCGATGTTCAATCTGTCCGGCTATCAGCGACAGATACAGTTGTCGCTGATAGGCGGACAAACCACACACCCGCTCGGCCGGAGACCTCTGTGGCAGATGTGACCGTTGCGATTTATGTTTAAAGGCCCCAGGAGGAGGCCGATGTCTCGGTGGGATAGGCGCGTCGATTCCGGCGATTGGAACGCCATCGCTGCCGGGGTCGACGAATACGGCGGCGCGCTGTTACCGCAGTTGATCACACCCGGCGAGGCAGCGCGGCTGCGCAAGCTCTACGCCGACGACAGCCTGTTCCGCTCGACCATCGACATGGCGCCCAAGCGGTACGGCGCCGGGCAGTATCGCTACTTCCACGCGCCCTATCCCGAGCCGATCGAACGGCTCAAACAGGCGCTGTATCCCAGGCTGCTGCCGATAGCCCGCGACTGGTGGGGCAAGTTGGGCCGGGACACGCCCTGGCCGGACAACCTCGACGATTGGCTGGCGAAATGCCATTCCGCCGGCCAGACCAGGTCCACCGCCCTCATGCTGAAGTACGGCGCCAGCGACTGGAATGCCCTGCATCAGGACCTGTACGGCGAGTTGGTGTTCCCGCTTCAGGTGGTGATCAATTTAAGCGATCCCGACGCCGATTACACCGGCGGCGAATTCCTGCTCGTCGAACATCGGCCCCGGGCGCAATCCCGTGGCATCGCAACACAATTGCCACAGGGGCACGGTTTCGTATTCACCACGCGCGATCGGCCGGTGCGGTCGGCGCGGGGTTGGTCAACGGCACCGGTGCGCCATGGTCTGTCAGTCATCCGTTCCGGCGAACGCTACGCCATGGGGCTGATCTTTCACGACGCGGCCTGACCACCGCCGCCGTCCACTTCAAGATCAGGCAGCGGCATCCGGCAAAGCCGATGCGCCTCCTCGGCGGACAGGCCGAACAGCCTCAGCACGTTCTCGGTCACCTGATCTACGGCCCGCGCGTCGTCACGCTCGGGCTGGGCCTGCAGGAGTTGACCGAGGCCCAAAAGTGCGCCTCCGCTGACCGCCATCGCCAGTTCTGGATCTGTCACCCGAAACCGACCGGCCGCGGCGGCGGCCGCGATGTCCCTCTTGCCGCGTGGTCCGAGTCCCCGGTCGGACGTGATCAAGGGCAGCCCATAGGCGAGCACGACACGGCCTTCTTCGGGCCGCCGCCGAAACAGCCGCCCGGTCAGGCGGAAACGGCAGGCAAACATTTCGGCAGGATCCTCGATCGATTCCGTCAGGTCGTCCACCAGCGCCCCCTGGGCATCGAGGACTTCATTGACCGCCACCTGGAACAGCTGTTCCTTGGTGTCGAAATGGTTGTAGAACGATCCGACGCCAACATCAGCAGCCTCGCTGATGTCCTGCACAGGCGCATTGAGTTTGCCGGCGGCGATGAAACTTTGCGCGGCCCTGATCAGCGCGGCGCGCGTGCGCTGCTTGCGACGTTCCAGGCGATTGGGTGACGCGCCGACGTCATCCACGTTCTGACCTCCCGCCTTTCGCCGATATGGCTGAGATCACAATAACTCAGTACTGAAGAATTCTTCAAAAGTCTCTAACTGATGCTAGCTTCGCAAGTGAATTTATCTTCAACTACGTGTTCCGGGGGTTGCGATGGGGCCGCTGACCAACGCTGGACAGCAAGGAGACGCACGGTGACGACGATCAAGTCCCACGAAAACGTCGGGATGTCGACCTACTTGTACCGGATGGGGCGCTGGGCGTTCCTGCGCCGCCGTTATGTGGTGGGGTTTTGGGTCGTAGTGGCGATCGCCATGGTCGCGTTGTCCGTTGTCGCAGGCGGTAAGACGGTCGACGACTACACGGTTCCAGGTCAATCCAAAGAAGCTGCTCAACTATTGAAAGAGAAGCTTCCTGCGTACTCGGGCGGACAGACGTTAGTGGTTTTTGCTGCCAAGGATCCGCATCGCGTCACCGACGGCCAGGCCCGTGCGGCCATTGAGGACTCGGTGCGCAACCTGATGGGGTCGCGGCAGGTCGCCGTTGTCGCCAATCCCTATCAAACCAAAGCGATCTCACCCGACGGGCGTGTCGCGCTGGCGCCGGTGCAATGGAAGGTTGCAGCCGGGCGCGTCGACGACTCCGCCCTGAACGGCTTAAAGGACGCGGTCAGACCCGCGATCAACGCCGGACTACAAGTGGAATTCGGCGGCGAGGTCTACCCCGGGTCGCGCCTCGAAGTATCGGAGACGCCCGAAATCATGGGCATTGTAGTAGGTTTCATAATCTTGCTGGTGACCTTCGGCGCGTTGGTAGCGGCCGGGCTGCCCATAGTGACGGCGATCATCGGAGTGCTCATCAGTCTGACGGGAATCACGGCGCTAACGGCGGTGACCGACATCGCCTCGCCCACAATCTCGTTGGCGTTGATGCTCGGCCTTGCGTGCGGCATCGACTATGCGCTGTTCATCCTGTCCCGGTACCGCACGTATCTGCTGCAGAACGTCGAGGCCGAGGAAGCCGCGGCGCTCGCGGTCGGCACGGCCGGCAGTTCCGTGGTGTTCGCTGCACTGACGGTCATCGTCGCGCTGTGCGGCCTTGCGGTCGTGGGCGTTTCATTCCTTACCGTGATGGGCCTGTGTGCCGCGGCCGCGGTCCTGATTGCGCTGCTGGTCGCGATCACCTTGCTGCCGGCGCTGCTCGGCTTCGCCGGCGACAAGGTCACCAACTTCCTGACCCCGATCCTCCACCCTGACCGGCCCGAGCGGGTCGCACTGATCGCCGCCACCGAGCCGCATCGCACCATGGGTGCTGCCTGGGCCCGATTCGTTGTCCGCTTCCGAATTCCATTGCTGGTCCTTGGGATCGCGGTGATGGCGGTGATCGCACTGCCGGCTTCACAGATGACATTGGGGCTGCCCAGCGGGAAAGACCGGCCGGCCGGCAACACCGCTCACAAGGCGTACGACCTGGTCGAGCGCAGCTTCGGCCCCGGATTCAACGCGCCGCTGGCGCTCGTCTTAGACACCAGCAACGCCACCAGCAAGGCCACGGGCAAGGCGGGCGACCCCCGCCAGACCGTCGGCGCCATCGCAGCGACGCTGCAGCGTGACCCGGGCGTCGCAGCGGTCTCCCCCGGGCCAAGTGGTAACGGTGTCGCGGTCCTCCAGGTGATACCGAAGACCGGGCCGGACGCCAGCGCGACCAGCGACCTCGTGCACCGGATCCGCGACAACCGCGACATCGAAAATAGCTCCCCCACAAGGATTCTCGTTGGTGGACTGACCGCGCAGAACATGGACACATCCCACCGGTTGGCCAGCGCACTGCCGGTGTTCTTCGTCGTGGTTGCCGGCCTGGCGCTGATCCTGCTGACGATCGCGTTCCGTGCCGTCGCCGTCCCGATCACATCGATCATCGGGTTCATGCTGTCGGTGCTCGCGGCATTCGGCGCCCAGGTGGCGGTGTTCCAGTGGGGCTGGCTTGCCGACCTGCTCAAGGTGACGCCCGGCCAGACGGTGAGCTTCCTGCCGATCATCGTGCTCGCCGTCATCTTCGGGCTGTCCAGCGACTATGAGGTGTTCGTGGTGTCGCGGATCAAGGAGGTCTTCACCAAGACCAATGACGCGGTCGGTGCGGTCGAGCGAGGCACCGGCCTGAGTGCGCGGGTGGTCACCGCGGCCGCGCTGGTCATGTTCTTTGTCTTCGTCGCGTTCATCTCCACTACCGACCCTGTCGTCAAGGCGATCGCGTTCAGCCTTTCGGTCGGTGTGTTCCTCGACGCGTTCGTGGTCCGGCTTACCTTGGTGCCCGCGATCATGGCAGTCATCGGCAACAAGTTCTGGTTCCGCTCGAAGTGGTTCGACCGCTACGTTCCCGACCTCGACATCGAGGGCGAGCAGTTAGAACAGCGGCACGCGGTCTAGCCGAAGCAGACGACGCTGCGCGCCCCGTGCCCCGCGGCCATGTCGGTGAACGCCGTCTCGACGTCGTCGATGGCGATTCGCCGTGTCACCAGCGCCTCGAGGTCCAACTGGCCGCGTCGGGCGAGCTCGGCGAGCACCGGGATATCGCGGACCGGGTCGCTGGCGCCGTAGACGCTGCCCTGGATCGTCTTGCCGTCGGTCATCAGCATCAGCGCGGGAAACGTCGCCTCTTCGGTGATGGCGGCGGCACCCACCAGGGTGACCCTGCCGCCGCGGCGGGTGGCGTCGTAAGCCGCGCGGATCGTGGCGGGCTTGCCCACCACCTCGATGCCGTGATCGACGCCGGCGCCGGCGGTGAGGTCACGCACGGCGCTGGCGAGGTCGACCTCGCTCGCGTCGACGGTGTCCGTCGCGCCGTTGGCCACGGCGGTGGGAAGCTGGGCGGCCACGCGGTCGGCGGCGATGATCCGCGCCGCGCCGGCCAGCCGGGCCCCTTGGATCGCGGCCAAACCCACACCGCCGCAACCGATGACCAGCACGCTCTCCCCCGGGCGGACGGCTGCCGTGCGCATCACCGCACCGACCCCGGTGGTGACGCCGCAGCCCAGCAGCGCTGCCTGATCGAGCGGAAGCGACTTGTCGACCGGCACCACCGCCGCGGCCGGCAGCAGCGTCTCTTCGGCCAGCGACCCGACACCCATTCCCGGCCACACGGGGCCGGCGCTCTCGGCGTACGGATCGCCATAGGCGTGGTCGTAGCCGTGCGCGCACAGCTGGGCCTCGCCCCGCAGGCAATGCGGACAGGACCGGCACGGCACGATCCACGTCAGCACGACATGCTCACCCGGCTTGACGGTGGTGACGTCGTCGCCCAGCTCGGTGACGATCCCTGCGCCCTCGTGGCCGAGTGTGCACGGCAACAGCGTCGGTATGGACCCGTTGCGCAGCGACAGGTCGCTGTGGCACACCCCGCTCGCGACAAGCCGAACCCGGACCTCGTGGCGGCCGAGGCGTCGCAGTTCCACGTCCTCGACCGCTGTTGGCTGCCCGACCTCGCGCAGCACGACCGCTTTCATGGGACCAAAACTGTGATCGGCGTCATAGCGACTTACGATGGCGGGACAACCGCACCGGGTCAAGGTTGGCCGAAAAAGTCGGGATGAGGAGACAGGCGATGACGGGATCGACGACGATCACGCGGGAAAGCCAAACCGCTGGCGAGGGCGCGGTTTTGACGATCGGCGGCGAGCCGCAGGCGGGCGCGGCCGGCAGCTACCCGATACACAATCCGGCCCGGCCGGCCGAGATCGTCGGCCACGCACCTGCCGCCGACCGCGCCCAGCTCGATGCCGCGGTGTCGGCGGCGCGGCTTGCAGCGCCGGGGTGGCGAGCGCTCAGCGTCGCCGAGCGAGCTGCCGCTTTCGCAGCCGCAGCGGCCATGGCCGCCGAGCAGCTGGCCGGACGGGATGGCGCGCGGCTGTACACCCGTGAGCACGGCAAGGTGCTCACCGAGGCGAATTTCGAGATCAGCACCGGACCAGGACTCGCCGCACTAATCGGGTCAATGGCCCAGGCGGCGCTCGCGCCCGAGCAGGTCGACCCCAATGCGGCCTACCCGCGGCTGCACCGGGAACCGTTCGGCGTTGCGGCGCTCGTGCTTCCCTTCAACTGGCCGCTCGCGCTGACGATGACGAAGCTGGCGTCGGCGCTGATCGCAGGTAACACCACCGTCGTCAAGGTGCCCCCGACCTGTCCACTCGCGGCGCTGGAGCTCGCCGGGGCACTGGCCGCCGCGCTGCCGCCGGGTGTGGTGAACGTCCTCGCGGGCCCGGGCAGCAAGCTCGCCCAGGCGTTGGTCACCCACCCGGGCATCGATCTCATCTCGCTGACCGGCGGCGTCGCCACCGGGCGCGCGGTGATGGCGGCGGCTGCGCCGCGGCTCACCCCGGTATTGCTCGAGCTCGGCGGCAACGATGCCGCAATCATCGCGTCCGACATCACGGTCAGCGACGAGCTGGTGGAGCGGCTGGTGACGGCGACCTACACCACCGGCGGTCAGGTCTGCATGGCGATCAAACGGCTCTACGCCCCCACGGAACGGGTCGGCGAGCTGGCCGAGGCGGTGCTCGCGCGCTGCGAGCGGGAGGTGGTCGGCGACGGGCTTGCCCAGGAGACGACACTCGGGCCGCTGCACACCGCCGCCGGGCGCGACCGGGTGGCCGCGCTGGTCGCCGATGCCGAGGCACGTGGCGCGGCGGTGCGGACCGCGGGACGGATCCGCGACTCGGACGCCGACGCGGGGGGATACTTCGCGCTGCCGACAGTCGTTACCGATCTGGCCCCGGACTCGGCACTGGCCACCGAGGAGCAGTTCGGCCCGGTGCTGCCGATCTTCGGCTACGACAGCATCGACGACGCCGTAACGCCGCGAACGCAACCGAATTCGGGCTCACCGCATCGATCTGGACCGGTGACGACGCGCTCGCCGAGCGGGTCGCGGGGCAGCTGGTGGCGGGTACGGTCAGCGTCAACTGCCACGGCATGGCCGCGCAGGACCCGCGCCTGCCGTTCGGCGGCTGCGGCCAGTCCGGCATTGGCCGCGAACTCGGCGTCGAGGGGATCCGGGCATTCACCCAGCCCCGGACGTTCGTGCGGCACCCGGTCCCGCGCTAGCGAGCTGCATCGCTACTTCGATGGCCGTCGCCCCGTCCAATGAGCGGATGATCGTCGGCGTCGCCGCCGCGTCCGTCTCGCTCGGGGTAGCCCAGCTGGTAAGCATCCCGTTCGGTGCGCGAGCCGATGCGCGTACTGCGATCGGCTCAGCGGTCGTCGACCTGACACCGGGGCCCATCAAAGAGTGGGCGATTCAGACCCTGGGCTCGCTGGACAAACTCTTCGTGGCCGTCGTCGTGCTCGTGGTGATCGCAACGATCGCTGCAATCGCCGGAACCCTCGAGACTCGGCGCCGCCCGGTCGGCAGCGCTGCGATCGCCGCGGCGGGCGTCCTCGGATGCGCCGCAGTGCTGTCGCGGCAGGGTGCGACAGCGCTCGACACGATCCCGACCGTCGTGGGCGCCGCCTGCGGCGTAACGGCCCTACGTTTGCTCACCCGTCGCTTCTGGGCCGGCCTGGGAGACCCGGAAGACAGAGCCGACCACGACGACCCGGATGCCGGCAGGCGCAGGTTGGTCGTGTTCGCATTGCTCGGATTCGGAGTAGTGAGTGGAGCCTTGGGTGTGGTCATCACGCGGTTGGTGCATTCGGTGGCCGCTGACCGCAACAGCTTCACACTTCCCAGACCGCGTACATCGGCGCCGCCAATAGCTGCTGATGTGCAACCGAAAGGCGTTGCGCTACCGAGCTTTGTCACGGCCAGCGCCGACTTTTACCGGGTGGACACCGCACTCATTGTTCCCCAACTCAGCCACGGCGACTGGCGGCTGCGCATCCACGGCATGGTGGACCGCGAAGCCACCTACAGCTTCGCCGACCTCGCCGACTTCGACGTCGTCGAAATGGTGACGACGTTAACCTGCGTGTCGAATCCCGTTGGAGGCAAACTAATTTCGACGGGTGTCTGGACAGGCTACCGGGTGGCTGATCTGCTGGCGGTGGCCGGTGTGCACGCGAACGCCGATATGGTGCTCTCGACGTCGATCGATGGGTTCACCGCCGGCACGCCAGTGGAGGCGCTCACCGATGGCCGCGACGCGCTCCTGGCGGTCGGCCTCAACGGTCAGCCGCTGCCGATCGAGCATGGCTATCCGGCCCGGCTGGTAGTACCCGGGCTCTACGGGTACGTGTCGGCCACCAAGTGGATCGTCGAGATTGAGCTGACCCGCTTCGACAGAGCAGAGGCGTACTGGACGCGGCAGGGCTGGGCACCGCGTGGACCCATCAAGACCGAGTCGCGGATCGACGTGCCGAAACGTGGTCAAAACGTGCCGATGGGGCCCGTGGTGTTTGGCGGTGTCGCGTGGGCGCAGAATCGTGGCGTGCGGGCTGTGGAGGTCCTCATCGACGATGGCGCGTGGCAGCCCGCGCAACAGGGCGCGAGCTATTCCAACCAGACCTGGCGGTTGTGGAGCTTCCCCTGGCAGGCGAAAAGCCCTGGGAAACACACCATCACCGTGCGTGCCACCGACAACACCGGAGCTGCCCAAACTGCAGATCAGGTTGGTACCGTCCCAGACGGAGCCACCGGCTGGCACACGGTGGACTTCACCGTGGCGGAGACATGAAGCACTATTTCGACGAAAGTTTCCGCCAGCTGAATACCGCGATCACGAGGCCGATCAGCACCGTGATCGGACCAATGACGGACCAGGTCGTGGTGTTGCTCATCGGGCTGCCACCAAGCACTCCGAATCCCTGCAGCGCCCAGATCAGACCGAACATCGCGACGAGCAGCCCGAACGCGAGGGTAGCGACGAAAGCCCTTCTCATAAGGAGATGCTACGTGCCGGAGTGGGGATGTCGCGCCCCGGACCGGCCCCTCCACCTCGACAGACACTGGTTAGAAGCACGGCGACCTGGATATTCTCACTTCTGCCATGACACATCGAGCGGACCCCTCGGGCGATGGAGCAGCACGTTCACTGACGGCCGGGCCCCGGCATCGCCCGCACCGCAACCACTCGACGGCCGGCGCCAAGGTGCTCGCCGCGCTGGTGTCGGCGGTTGTGGTTGTCGTCACCGGCATTGGGTGGATCGCGTACCGCGCCGTCTCGGCTGGCATCACCACATCTGATGCGTTGGCCGGTGAACCGGCATCGACCGGAAGTGAGCAAAACATCCTGATCATGGGGCTGGACACCCGTCGCGACCAGAGGGGCCGGCCCCTGCCGCCAGACATCTATGACGCGATGCATGCGGGCGGTGAAGATTCCGGCGACGGCGACGCCGACGCGCTCATCGTGGTGCACCTGCCCGCTGGGGACGCCCCGGCCACGGCGATCTCAATTCCCCGCGACGACTATGTCGAGCTGGCCGGATGCCCGGACTCGGATTGCCGCGGCAAGATCAAGGAAGCCTACAGCCTCGCCTACCAGCGCGTGATGGACCGCCGGGGCTCCGCCAACCTGCAATCCGATCCAGCCTCGCCCGAAGGGCAAGACTCCGCGGCGCAAGAACAGGCGGCGCGTGAGGCGGGCCGCAAGGCCGAGATCAACACGGTCAAGCGTCTATTGCAAATCCCGATCGACCACTTCATTGAAGTCAGCTTGGTCGGGTTCTTTCAGATCGCCCGGGTGGTCGAACCCATCACCGTGTGCCTGAACGAGGACACCGCGGATCCCTTCTACTCGGGCGCGGACTTTCATCAAGGCAAACAGCAGATTAGTGCAGCCCAGGCGATGGCGTTCGTTCGGCAACGCCGCGACGCCAACGACGCGTTGTTCACCGACCTTGATCGAACCCGCCGCCAACAGGCCTTCATCGTCTCGGTGGTCCGTGCGCTGCGCCGCAACGGGGCGTTGTCGACCCCTGCGCGACTGCGCGCCCTGCTGGACGTCGCCAAGCAAAACATCGCCGTTGACGCTGGTTTCGACCTGGAGGACTTCGTGCGAAACGCGTCGGCGTTGCCCAACAGACCGGTCATGCTATACACGCTGCCGGTCACCAGTTTCGGCGAAATCTCGAACGGTGCGTATGTCAATTTCATCGACGTACCCACCGTCCGCTCCGTCGTGCACAGCCTGGTGGCCGCCGATTCGTCCGTAGCAGCCTCGACCAGCAGCACCAGCGCAGCAGCGCAACCGGGCGACGGCGCAGCACCCACCGCAGGCAGCGTCGCGCTCGACGTGGTCAATGCCTCGGGCAGGCAAGGCGAGGCCGCGGAGCTCGAAATGTCCTTAGCGACAGGGCTATTTACCAAGGGGGCGGTCAGCACCGCTGACTCCACCAGCCAGACAAGCACCATCGCCTACGGGCGCGGCGCGAAGACAGCCGCCGCCGGGCTCGCCGATGAATTCGGCATAAGTGCCACCGCGTCCGACAGCGTTGCCCGCAACACGGTGCGACTGATTGTCGGGACCGATTTCTCCCGGTTTGGCGATCTCAATCGCACGTCGGCATCGCAGGCCACAACCGCCGTCGCGCCCGTCACCACGGTGCCGGCCACCGGCACCGGTATGCAAGAACCGACACCTACCAACCTCACGCGGATGACCGCCGATGACATTCCCTGCGTGAAATGACAAGGCCCCTCCCGGGACGCGAAGGGCGAGCCGGTCTCTGAGGTCAACTTTGTATTGATTGCATTGATAACCCTAAAAGGCCCCAAGAATCATTGACAGCGGCCGAAAACCGACGATAGTCGTCAAGTATGGCGCTGCTGCCAGACCCTGATCCCCGGCAGCGACAGCATGTCCTCATCTCGGTCGACGACCATGTCATCGAGCCACCCGATATGTTCGCCGGCCGGCTTCCCGCCGCGTTGGCCGACCGCGCGCCGAAGGTCGTCGAGTCCGACGACGGGCGCCAGGTGTGGCGGTATGAGGACCGGGAGTACCCGAATATCGGGCTCAACGCGGTGATCGGACGGCCGCACGAGGAATGGAGCATGGAAGCCGCCCGGTTCGACGAAATGCGGCGTGGCTGTTGGGACATCGACGCCCGGATCGCTGACATGGACCTGGCGGGCATCTGGGCGTCGTTGAACTTCCCATCGCTGATTGCCGGTTTCGCGGGGACGGTGTTCTGGAAGAGCGACAACCCGGAGCTGGGGCTGGCCACGCTGCGGGCGTGGAACGACTGGCACCTCGAGGTGTGGGCCGGCAGCTACCCGGAGCGGATCATCCCGTTGCAGCTGCCGTGGCTGGCCGATCCGCAGCTCGCGCCCGAGGAGATCCGCCGTAACGCAGCGCGCGGCTTCAAGGCGGTGAGCTTCCCCGAGTTGCCCGCCCAATGCGGAATTCCGAGCCTGCACAGCGGCGTGTGGGATCCGTTCTTCGCCGCCTGCGAGGAGACGGACACCGTCGTGTGCCTGCACACGGGTTCGGCGCAGTGGGCGCCGATCCCCGCTCCGGATACCCCGTTTGAGACCATCACCACGCTGTTCCCGGTCAACGGCCTGGTCGCCTGCGCGGACATGCTGTGGTCCGGCATACCGGTGCGGTTTCCGCGGCTGAACATCACGCTGGCCGAAGGCGGACTGGGCTGGGCGGCGATGCTCGGCGACCGCGCCGATTTTGTTCTGGCACACTCCGCTTCAGGCAACGAGGGCGGGGCGTGGAAGAGCGACCTGCTGCCCAGCCAGGTGCTGCGACGCAACTTCTGGTTCTGCTCGATCGACGACCCGCACGCGTTTGGCGCGCTGGACGCGATCGGGGCCGACCACATCCTCGTCGAAAGCGACTATCCGCACGCCGACTCGACCTGGCCAGACACCCAGCAGGTCGTGGCGCGCAATGTCGCCGGCCTGTCGGCGGAGGACGCCGCCCGGATCACCCACCGCAACGCCGCACGACTGTTCCGCCACCCGCTGCCGGACGCCGAGTGGCTGGCCATGTCTGCGGCCACAGTGTAGGAGGCCACGTGCTCGACCTGTTGATACGCGATGCCGAAATCATCGACGGCACAGGCGCGCCCGCGCGCCATGGCGACGTCGGCGTCAGTAACGGACGGATCGTTTCGATCGGCCAGGTAGCTGACGTCGCGGCGAGGACGGTGGACGCGGACGGGTTGACGCTGGCGCCGGGCTTCGTCGACCTGCACACCCATTACGACGCGCAGCTGTTCTGGGACCCGACCGCGAGCCCGTCGGTGCAGCACGGGGTCACCACCGTCTTCGGCGGCAACTGTGGCTTCACGCTGGCACCCGCGACGTCCGACCAACACGACTACCTCACCCGCATGCTGGCGCGGGTCGAAGGGATGCCGCTTGACGCGCTGCGGGCCGGCCTCGACTGGGGATGGTCGTCATTCGGTGACTGGCTCGCCCGCCTCGACGGCCGCATCGCCATCAATGCCGGCTTCTTGGTTGGCCATTCGGCACTTCGGTTGGCGGCGATGGGCAGCGATGCCGTCGGCGGCGATGCGAGCCCGGAGCAGATCGAGCGGATGGTCGCGCTGCTTCATGACGCACTGGGCGCCGGCGCGCTCGGGCTGTCGACTTCGCAGTCGCCGACCCACAACGATGGTTGCGGGCAGCCGGTACCGTCCCGCAGCGCGTCGCGGGAGGAACTGGTTTCCCTCGCGGCCGGCCTCCGCGACCATCCGGGCACCACGCTCGAGGCGATCATCGCCGGCTGCCTGTCGGGCTTCACCGACGACGACATCGCGCTGCTCACCGACATGTCGGTCGCCGCCGACCGACCGCTGAACTGGAACCTGCTGGGCGTCTCGGCGGCGAACCCCGGTGGGCACGAGCGGCAGCTACGGGCCTGGGAGGTCGCCTCCCGACGCGGGGGCCGGGTGGTGGCGCTCACCTTGCCGCAAGCCATGAAGATCCGGCTGTCATTCCTCTCCGGCTTCGTGCTCGACGGGCTGCCGGGTTGGCGGGACACAATGCATCTGCCGGTGCCCGAGCGGCTGGCCGCGCTCGCCGACCCCGAGGTTCGTCGCCGGCTCTCCGAAGGTGCGTCCTCGAAGGAGGCGGGCATGTTGCGCGGCCTGGCGCAGTGGGACCGGTTGATCATCGCCGAGACATTCGCCGCCGAGAACGCCGACGCGACCGGCCGCACCGTCGGCGAGGTCGCCGCCGGCCGGGGTGGCGAGCCGTTCGACACGTTGCTGGACATCGTGATCGCCGACGAGCTGCGCACCGGGCTCACCCCGCCGCTCGCCGGCGATGACGCCGCCGACTGGCGCATGCGCGCCGAGGTGTGGCGCCACCCGGGTGCGGTGATCGGCGGCTCCGACGCCGGCGCCCACCTCGACATGATGTGCGGCGCGGTCTACACGACGTCGCTGCTGGGCACGGGTGTTCGCGAGCACCAGGTGGTAACGCTCGAGGAGGCTGTCCGGTTGGTGACCGACGCGCCGGCCCGGTTCTACGGGCTGACCGAACGCGGCCGGATCGCGCCCGGCTGGCACGCCGATCTGGTGCTGTTCGACCCGGCGACCATCGGCCACGGGCCAGAACGCACCCGGTACGACCTTCCTTCTGGGGCGCCCCGATTGGTCGCCGACGCCCAGGGCATCACCTCGGTGCTGGTCAGTGGTGTCGAGGTATGTCGCGACGGCGCCGCCACCGGTGCCATGCCCGGCACCGTGTTGCGGTCCGGACGCGATACCGAGACGGTGTCGGCCAGCGCGCGCTGATGACCGACCCGGCTGTCGAGTTCGACCCGGCCGAGTTGCAGGGCGGGCTGCTCATGCAGGTCGAAAACGTGCACGAGCGGCTGCGCGAGGCGCAAGCCAAACACCGGGTGATGAGGGGAAATCCCTTCGCCGAGAACAGCTCTCATCAGGTTGGTGACCTCGGCGTGACGGTGCTCGGGTACGACGAGTGCCAGACAGTTCTCACTCACCCGGACACCTTCTCGTCGTCGATCTACGACCAGATCATGGGCCCTGTCATGGGCCGCACCCTCCTCGAACTCGAGGGAGCCAAACATCGGGCCAGCCGGGCCCTGGTGTCGCCGTCTTTCCGCTCGGCACTGCTTCAGCGGTGGCGCAGTGAGCTGGTGGAGGTGGTGGTCCATGAGCTCATCGACCGGTTCGCGCCGCGCGGACGGGCCGAGCTGGCCCGCGAGTTCACCTTCGCATTTCCGGTCCAGGTCATCGCGCGGATCATGGGCCTGCCGCGGCAGGATTACCTGCGCTTCCAGCGGCTGTCGATCGAGTTGCTCAATGTGGTCTACGACTGGGATCGCGGGATCGCCGCATCCGCCTCGCTGAAGGCCTACTTCAAGGACGTCCTAGTGCAGCGACGGCGTAACCCGCAGGACGACCTGATCAGCACGCTGGCGGAGTCGGAGATAGACGGCGTGCGGCTGACCGACGACGAGACCTTCGCATTCTTGCTGCTGATCCTGCCCGCAGGAGTCGAGACGACCTACCGCGCCTCGGGCAACCTGCTGGTGGCCCTGCTCACCGAGCCGGCGCTGTGGGACGCGCTGCGCGCGGATCGCGGCATGCTCCGCGGCGCCTTCGAGGAGGCGTTGCGCTGGGAGCCCCCGATCACGACAGTGGTGCGCCGGGCGGTCCGCGATTGCGAGCTGGGCGGGGTCGCGATCAAGGCGGGTACGCACGTCAGTGTCAGCGTCGCGGCCGCCAACCGGGACCCGATGCGTTACCCGGACCCGGACCCCTTCGATCCCACCCGCAAGAACATCGCGCACCTGACGTTCGGCGGCGGGCCGCACCTGTGCCTGGGCATGCACCTTGCCCGGATGGAGGCGACGGTGGCAATCAACGCGCTGCTCGACCGGCTGCCGGACCTGCGGCTGGACTCGAGCGCTCCGCCGCCGTGTGTCGTGGGGGTTGCGTTCCGCTCGCCGGCGGCGTTGCCGGTCGAGTTCACGCCCGTTTGACCGGATTGACCGGAGCTCGGGTCTACTTGCGGGCCAGCGCATGCCATGCCATGTCGGCAATGGCCGCGCAGTAGTCGTCGTCGACCGCGGCATCAGAGTACAAAGCACGAATGTTCAGCGGGGCCAACACAAGCTGCACCGCAGCCAATGTGTTCACACCCTCGCGCAATTCGCCACGCTCCCTGGCCCGATCCACAACCGAGCGCACGACAGCGAACTGCGCCCGCCAGAACATCATTCGCGTCTCGTCGTCGTGATACCCACGTCGGTGGTCCATAACCAACGCCCGCAGGAAGGTGCGGCCGATCTCGGCATTGATTCGATCGGTCACATTCCGAGCCAACGCCGCCAAGTCTCCGCGCAACGAGCCGGTGTCCGTTGCCGAACTCCAGGTCTCGACATCGGCGAGAGCCGCATCGACGATCAGTCGTTGACGATTACCCCAGTGACGGTAGACCATCGCCGCATCGAGGTTGTGGCGCTCCGCCAAGGCCTCCACGCTGAACCGCTCGACACCCCAGCGGGTCAACTCGTGGAGGACTGCCGGCATCACCCGCGCGCGGATGTCCGCAGGCACGGCGTCCGGCGACTCAACGGGTGATTGAGACGGCTGCATCGATGTCTCCTCGCCACCTAAAGATAGCCGGTCTGGTTCACCAGCCGCACCGAAGACGCCCCATCGGAATAGAACTCGGCGATGCTGAGCGACGCCAGGTCAAGATGCAACCGGTACAGGATGCCCGGCCCGGCGTCCAACGCCAAGCGCAGCAGGGTCTTGATCGGCGTGACATGCGACACCACCAGCACCGTCGCGCCTTGGTGTCCGTCGATGATCCGGTCACGTGCCTTGCACACCCGCGTAAGCACATCGTCGAAGCTTTCACCGTCCGGCGGCGTCACACTGGTGTCGCGCAGCCAGCGACGATGTAGCTCGGGATCGCGTGCGGCGGCTTCTGCGAACGTCAACCCCTCCCAGGCGCCGAAGTCGGTCTCGATCAAGTCGTCGTCGGCGGTCACATCCAAGCCCAGCGCCTTGGCGGCCGTCGCCGCGGTGTCGTAGGCCCGTTGCAGCGGCGAGGAGAGCACTGCAGCGATCCCGCCGCGCTCCGCCAGATACCGCGCCGCCGCCTCAGCCTGCCGCCGGCCAAGTTCAGTGAGTGCTGGGTTGCCGCGCCCGGAATAGCGGCGTTCCACCGACAATTCGGTCTGTCCGTGTCGCAGCAATAGCAGCCTGGTCGGCGTACCGCGCGCGCCGGTCCAGCCCGGTGCTGTCGGAGTTTGGGGCGCAATGGCTTTGGCGGGATCGGCAACCGGCGCCGCAACCGGCAGAGTGGAGTTCTCGGCCTCGCCACTGACCCCGGCCGCAGCGTCCATCGCCTCGTTGGCCAACCGATCGGCGTGCGAGTTACGTTCCCGCGGGACCCACGTGTAGCTGATCCGCGCCAACCGCGACGCCGACGTCCGGGCCTGGGCGTGCAGCGCGACCAGGTCGGGGTGCTTGACTTTCCACCGCCCGGACATCTGCTCGACCACCAGCTTGGAATCCATGAAGACCGCGGCCTCGGTGGCGCCCAGTTTCACGGCATCGTCCAAACCGGCTATCAGGCCGCGGTATTCGGCGACGTTGTTCGTCGCATGGCCAATGGCCTGCTTGGTCTCCGCCAACACCGTTGAGCGGTCCGCGTCCCACACCACCGCACCGTATCCGGCCGGGCCGGGGTTGCCGCGCGACCCGCCGTCGGCTTCGACGACAACCTTCACTGTTCGAATACCTTGACCCGCAACAGGATCGCGCCGCACTCCGGGCACCGCACCACCTCGTCTTCGGCGGCCGCCGAGATCCGGGCCAGTTCGCCGCGGCCAATCTCGATCCGGCAGGCGCCGCACCGATGCCCCTGCAATTGCCCGGCGCCCGGCCCTCCCCCGGCACGCTGTCGTTCGTAGAGGGCAGAAAGGGCGGGGTCCAGTGACGCGGTCAGTGCGTCGCGCTGCGATGAATGTTGCTGCCGGGTCTGCTCGATTTCGCCAGTTGCGGTGTCGAGGGCCTGCTGAGCAGTAGCGAGCTCCGCCTCCAGCGCCTCGATGGCGCTTAACTCGGCAGCCAGTTGGGCCTGCAGCTCCTCCCGGCGCTCCATCACGTCGAGCAGGGAATCCTCCAGGCTGGTCTGACGGCGTATCAGTGTCTCCAGCTCGTGCTGTAGATCTGACAATTGCCTTGCGTCGGTCGCACCCGACTTGAGCCACGACCGGTCCCGCTGCTCGCGCTGGCGCACCGCCTCGATCTCGGACTCAAATCGCGACACCTGGGCGTCCAAGTCCTCCATAGTGATTCGAACCGCGGCCAGCCGGTCGCCGGCGGAGTTGTATTCGACCTGCATCCGCTCATAGGCCTCCCGCTGCGGCAGATGGGTGGCCCGGTGCGCGATCCGAGACAACTCGGCATCCAGCTTCGACAACTCCAGTAGCGAACGTTGCTGTGTTACTTCGGCTTTCATCACTGATCTCTCCAAATTTCGTTGCCAAGATGCCCCATATTCCAAGGATCAGTGCGCAGGGTGCACACACGCACCGGCAACTCCGTCCCGAAACGGGACCGCACTACTTCGGCGGCCTGGTCGCACCAGGGGAATTCGCTTGCCCAATGCGCGACGTCGATCAGGGCGACATTTGATGCCCGGCGATGCTCATCGGCCGGATGGTGCCGCAGATCAGCTGTGACGTACGCCTGCACGTCAGAGTTGGCGGCGATGCCCAGCAGCGAATCCCCGGCGCCACCGCACACCGCCACCCTCGACACCAGCATGTCGGGGTCCCCCGCGGCGCGCACTCCCCACGATGTCTGCGGCAACGCGGTGCCGACCCGGGAGACGAAGGTGCTCAGCGGTTCGGGTTGCGCCAGGGTGCCGATGCGCCCCAAACCCGCCTCGGCAGGCAGGGGCACCAGCGCGAAGATGTCGAACGCCGGCTCTTCGTACGGATGGGCGGCCCGCATGGCCGCCAACACAGCGGCCCGTGCTCGCGTGGGCGCGACGACCTCGAACCGGTCTTCGGTCACCCGCTCGACGGTACCGACGCTGCCAATCGCGGGTGATGCGCCGTCGTGCGGCAGGAACTGTCCGATACCGCTGACGCTCCAGCTGCAGTGCGAATAGTCGCCGATGTGGCCGGCGCCGGCCTCAAACACGGCCTCCTGCACCGCTTCTGCGTGCTCGGCCGGCACATAGATGACCCACTTGTCCAGATCCGCCGCACCCGACAGCGGCTCGAGCACAGCTTCGACGGTGAGGCCGAGGACGTGGGCCAGCGCGTCGGACACCCCCGGTGATGCGGAGTCGGCGTTGGTGTGCGCGGTGAACAATGAACGCCCGGTTCGGATCAAGCGGTGCACCAACGCGCCCTTCGGCGTGCTGGCCGCAACGGTATCGACCCCGCGCAACAGCAACGGATGATGGGCCAGTAGCAGGCCGGCGTCGGGAACTTCTTCGACAACCGCCGGCGTGGCGTCGACCGCGATGGTTACCGAGTCCAGCACATCGGTGGGGTCACCGCAGACCAGGCCGACCGAATCCCACGACTCGGCAAGCCGCGGCGGGTAGGCCTCATCCAGCACCTCGATGACGTCGGCCAGCCGCACGCTCACCGCAGCACCTCGGCAATCGCCTGCGAGATGGCTTGGACCAGCAGCGGCCACTCCCGGCGCACCGCGACCCGCAAGTACCGCTCGTCCAGGCCGACGAACGTATCACAGCGGCGAATAGCAATCCCCTTATTCTGCAAGCTGTTTCGGATGTGAACGGCATCCGGCCTGCGGAATAATACGAACGGAGCCCGGCCCTCGACCACGTCGGCGCCCACCGATGACAGACCGACCACCATATCCGTGCGCAACTCCGCCAGCCGCACCGCGTCGATGGCTGCGTCGGCGACGGCTTCTGCGGCACAGCACGCCGCGATGGCCGTCAGTTGCAATGTTCCCATCGGCCAATGCGCGCGCCTGGCGCTCAACCGCGCCAGCACCTCTGGCGAGCCAAGGGCGTAGCCCACCCGCAATCCGGCCAGCGACCACGTCTTGGTCAAGCTGCGCAACACGAGCACGTCGGACAGCGAGTCCCCGGCCAGTGACTCCGGTTCGCCGGGAACCGAATCGGCGAACGCCTCGTCGGCCACCAGAAGCCGACCGGGCCGGCGCAACGCGAGGAGCTGCTCGCGGGTGTGCAGCACCGAGGTGGGATTGGTCGGATTGCCGACCACGACAAGGTCGGCGTCATCGGGCACGTGCGCACCATCCAGGCCGAACGGCGACTCGAGCACGACATGATGCACCGGAACTCCGGCCGCGCTCAGTGCCAACGCCGGCTCGGTGAAGGAGGGCGCGACGACGGCCGCCCGCGCCGGACGCAGGTTGGGTAACAACGCGAACGCTTCTGCCGCCCCGGCCAGCGGCAGTACCTCCTCGCGGGATCGGCAGTGCCTTTCAGCGACCGCGTCCTGTGCCCGGCGCACGTCGTCGGCGCTGGGGTAGTGCGCGAGATCCGGGAGTCGTGCAGCCAGCCGTTGCATCAGCCATGCCGGCGGTTGTACGTCGCGGACGTTTACGGCGAAATCCAGCACGCCGGGCGTGACGGCCTGATCACCGTGATAGCCCAAACTCGCCATCCGTGAAACACTAGTGCGCCGCCGCGCAGCCGATCACGGGACCGCTACATCCAGATCACGGCGGCCTCCACGAACGCGGACGAAACGGATTCGAAATGAAGCTTGCTACGTTCGATGGGTCCGCCGGGCGCCGCGTCGGCATCGTTGACGGCGATGAGATCGTCGACCTGACGGCTGCGGATCCCTCGCTGGCAACCATGACGGATCTCTTGCAGCGCGGGCCCCAAGCGGCATCCGGCAATTCCTCATCGGCGCCGCGTTTGCCGTTGTCAAGCGTGAAGCTTGCCGCGCCTGTGCCTCGCCCGCCGAAGTTCCTGGCGATCGGCTACAACAATCCCCAACATCTCGAAGAAACGAATACCCCGCGCCCGACCCGGCAGGTTTGGTTCAACAAACAGCAGAGCTGCATCGTCGGTCCAGGCGACGGCGTCTGGATCCCCCGGATCGCTCCCGACGAGGTCGACTACGAAGGCGAGCTGGGGATGGTGATCGGTCGACGGTGCAAGTACGTGCCCAACGACAAGGCCGCCGTGCTCGATGTAATCGCCGGGTTCACGATCGTCAACGACGTGAGCGTTCGCGATTGGCAAGCGCTCGAGCCCGGGATGGTGGTGAGCAAGTCCTTCGACACTCACGGCCCGATCGGTCCCTGGATCGTGACCCCCGACGAAATCGGCGACCCCATGGACCTGGGTCTGCGCACCTACGTCAACGACGACCTCCGACAGGACGGACGCACCGGAGACATGATTTTCGACATCTACGAACAGGTGCCCTACCTCTCCAGCGCCTTCACCCTTGAAGTTGGTGACGTTCTTTCGACCGGCACGCCCAGTGGTATCGCCTGGCGTCGACCCGGCATGTACCTGAAGCCAGGCGATATCGTGCGAGTCGAGATCGACAAGATCGGGACCCTGCAGAACCCCGTCATCGCAGAGCCCCTGCCCCAGGATTGAACCCTGATACGACAACACCGTTATCCCTCGCGGTTGGCGCCGCCATCCCATCACCGACAATGGTGACGTGACAGGCACAGTGTCGGCGCCGCAGCTGGTGATCTTCGATCTCGACGGCACCCTCACCGACTCCGCGGAAGGGATCGTCGCCAGCTTCCTGCACGCGCTCAGCCATGTCGGTGCCCCGGTACCCGAGGGCGACCTGACCGCCCAGATCGTCGGCCCGCCGATGGACGACACCTTCCGCGCGATGGAGCTCGGCGCGAACGCCGACGCGGCGATCGCGGCCTTCCGGGCCGAGTACGGCAGCCGGGGCTGGGCGATGAACACCCTGTTCGACGGGATTGCTCCACTGCTGGCCGATCTGCAGGCGGCCGGTGTCCGGCTGGCTGTGGCCACCTCCAAGTTGGAACCGACGGCACAGCGCATCCTCGCCCATTTCGGGCTCGATCAGCATTTCGAGGTCATCGCCGGCGCGAGTCCTGACGGCTCCCGAAAAACCAAGGTCGAGGTGCTGGCGCACGCGCTTGACCAGCTACAGCCGCTGCCCGAGCGGGTGCTCATGGTCGGCGACCGCAGCCACGATGTGGACGGGGCGTCAGCGCACGGCATCGACACCGTGGTGGTCGGCTGGGGCTACGGGCGGGACGATTTCGCTGGCGGGTTCAGCAAAACCGGCGTGACGCATGCCGCGACCGTCGATGAGCTGCGGAGGGCGCTGGGTGTCTGATCCGCTGCATGTGACGTTCGTCTGCACCGGCAACATCTGCCGTTCGCCGATGGCCGAGAAGATGTTCGCCGACCAGCTCCGGCGGCGGGGGCTGGACGACGCGGTGCGGGTAACCAGCGCGGGCACCGGAGACTGGCATATCGGCAGTGGCGCCGACGTGCGGGCTGCCCGGGTGCTGCATGCCCACGGCTACCCGACCGACCACCGCGCCACCCAGGTCACTGACGACCACCTATCCGCCGACCTGGTAGTGGCATTGGGCCGCAACCACGTTCGGCTGTTACGCCAGCTGGGCGTCGAAGATGGCCGGATACGGATGCTGCGATCGTTCGATCCGCGTTCGGGTGCTTATGCCCTCGACGTCGAGGATCCCTACTACGGCGACCACGACGACTTCGAGGAGGTTTTCGCCGTTATCGATGCCGCCTTGCCCGGCCTGCACGACTGGGTCGACGAGCGCCTTGCGGAGAACGGGCACCGTTGATGCGTCGACTGGCGTTCCTGTTGCGGCCGGGCTGGATCGCGCTGGCGCTGGTGGTCGTCGCATTCGCCTATCTGTGCTTTATGGTGCTCGCGCCGTGGCAGCTGGGAAAGAACGCCACGCGATCGCGGGAAAACCAGCAAATCGAATATTCCCTGAACACCCCGCCGGTACCGCTGAAAACCTTGCTACCACAGCAGGATTCGTCAGCCGCGAGTGCCCAGTGGCGCAGGGTGACGGCGACCGGGCATTACCTGCCGGACGTGCAGGTGGTGGCCCGGTTGCGGGTGGTCGAGGGCGACCAGGCATTCGAGGTGCTGGCGCCATTCGTCGTCGACAGCGGACCGACCGTCCTGGTCGACCGTGGCTACGTGCGGCCCGAGCCGGGCTCTCATGTGCCTCCGATTTCCCGTCCGCCGACCGAGACCGTAACCATCGCGGCGCGGCTGCGCGACTCCGAGCCGATCGTCAAAGATAAGGACCCGTTCACCAGAGACGGTGTCCAGCAGGTGTATTCGATCAACACCGAACAGGTCGCGTCGTTGACCAAGGTGCCGCTGGCCGGCTCTTATCTGCAGTTGGCCGAAAACCAACCCGGCGGGCTGGGCCTGATCGGCGTGCCGCACCTGGACGCAGGACCGTTCCTGTCCTACGGCATTCAGTGGATCTCGTTTGGCATCCTCGCGCCGATCGGATTGGGATATTTCGCCTACTCCGAGATCCGCTTCCGTCGCCACGAAAAGCAACGAGCTCCCGCACCAGACGCTGCGATGACCGTCGAGGAGAAACTCGCCGACCGCTACGGTCGCCGGCGGTAGGCCGACAGCCCAGGCTCCGTAGTGCGTCACACCAGTCGCAGTTGCCACAGGAGTCTCTGCACCGAACCGACACACGATGTGTCCAGCTACTAGCGACAACTTCACGTCGAACCGGCGTCGCCCGCTGATTGTCGCGCATAGGCGGACACGACGAGCAATCCTTCCCGGCAATGGCCAATGTGGTCGTCGGTCAGCGGGCAAAAGCGAACAGCGCGACTAGTAGCGCGGCCGCTGCCTGCACCGCCCGCGACAGCACCACCGCGCGGCGCAGGTCGGCCACCGTGGGCTGCGGGCCGTCGCCGAGGAAGGGCCGGATCTGCAGCTCATGGCGGTACTGGGTGGGCCCACCCAGCCGCACGCCCAGTGCCCCTGCGAACGCAGCCTCGACGACGCCGGCGTTGGGACTCGGATGCCGCGCGGCGTCGCGGCGCCAGGCCCGCAGCGCTCCCGATGGTGACCCACCCACAATCGGCGCGCACACCACGACCAGCCCCGCGGTCGCCCGCGCGGCGACGTAGTTGGCAGCGTCGTCCAATCGTGCTGCGGCCCAACCGAATCGCAGATAACGAGGCGAGCGGTGGCCGATCATCGAGTCCAACGTGTTCACCGCGCGATAGCCCAGCACCGCAGGCGCTCCGCCCGCCGCCGCCCACAGCAGCGGCGCCACATGAGCGTCGGAGGTGTTCTCGGCGACCGACTCCAGCGTCGCGCGCGTCAGGCCCGCACGGTCCAGCCGGGCCGGATCGCGCCCGCACAGCGACGGCAGCAGCAGTCGGGCTCGATCGACGTCGCCGCGCTCCAGCAGCTCTGACATCGCCAGGCCGGTGCGCGCCAACGAGGTTCCGCCCAGTGATATCCAGGTGGCCGTCGCGGTGGCCGCGATGGACCAGAGCCTGCCGCGACGCCGCTGCACGGCCACGCCCAGCGCGCCCACCGCACCGACCATGAGGCAGACGTGCGCCCCGCCGGCGATCCTGCTGTCGCGGTAGGTGAGCTGCTCCAACGTCGCGGCCGCCTGGCCGAACCCCGCGACCGGATGCCCCCGCTTCGGGTCGCCCAGCGCGAGATCGGCCAGGTAGCCGGCCAGCACGCCGACCCGTGTCGACGCAAACACCTCGGCAGCGTCTCATACGTGGTCTACTCCCATCTATGACGCCGTCATACGGCAGATATCCGCGATGAAGCGGCCCGCCACCCGGGTCGCCGACCTGTCGAACCCGGCCGCGGCGTTGTTGCCGGCCGCGAACGTGATCATGCAGCTGTCATTGCCGGGCGTCGGTTATGGCGTGCTGGAAAGCCCGGTGGACAGCGGCAATGTCTACAAGCATCCGTTCAAGCGGGCCCGCACCACCGGCACCTACCTCGCTGTTGCCACCATCGGCAGCGAAACCGACCGCGCCCTGATCCGGGCCGCCTTGGACAGCGTCCACCGGCAGGTCCGGTCGACGTCGTCGAGCCCGCTGTCCTATAACGCGTTCGACCCCAAGTTGCAGCTGTGGGTGGCCTCGTGTCTGTACCGCTACTTCGTTGACCAGCACGAGTTCCTGCATGGCCCGCTCGATGACGCGACGGCCGACGCCGTCTATCGCGACGCCAAGCGTCTGGGTACCACTCTGCAGGTGCCGGAGCGCATGTGGCCACCGGACCGGGTCGCATTCGACGAATACTGGAAGCGCACGCTCGACGAGCTGCACATCGACCCGCCAGTCCGAGAACATCTTCGAGGGGTGGCCTCGGTGGCCTTTCTACCGTGGCCGTTGCGGGCACTGGCGGGGCCGTTCAACCTGTTCGCGACGACGGGGTTCCTGGCCCCGGAGTTCCGGGCGATGATGCAGCTGGACTGGTCGGAGAGCCAGCAGCGCCGGTTCGAGTGGCTGCTGACCGGGCTGCGGATCGCCGACCGTATGATTCCGCACCGGGCCTGGATCTTCGGCTATCGGCTCTACCTATGGGACATGCGTTCCCGCGCACGACGCGGCCGGCGGATCGTCTAGCGATACAGTCGCTCCATGGCCTTCCCAGCACTCAACCACGTCGCGGTCACGGTGCGTGACATCGAGACCAGCGGCCGGTGGTACCGCACGCTTCTCGGCGCCGACCCGATAGTCGACGAGCACACCGACGCCGGCTTCCGGCATCTGGTGTGGCTGCTGGACGGCGGCACGGTCTTCGGCATCCATCAGCATGACCGCGAGGCCCCCGACGAGGAATTCAGCGAATTCCGGGTCGGTCTCGACCATGTCGGCTTCGGCTGCGCCAACCGGGCCGAGTTGGAGGAGTGGGTCACGCGACTCGGCGAGCTGGGCATCGAGCACGGGGGCATCGTGGACGCGCCCTATGGCTCGGGACTCAGCTTCCGCGACCCCGACGGCATCGCGCTGGAGCTCTTCGCGCCGCCGGGGTGACCGTCACCGTACGGTCGCGAAGAACGCGCGAAGGTCCTCGACGAACAACTCGGGTTGTTCGAATGCGGCGAAGTGCCCGCCGCACGGCATGTCTGTCCAGTGCGTGATGTTGTAGCTCGGCTCGCACCACGACCGCGTCGCGCGCAGGAGCTCCTTGGGGAAAGCGGCGACACCGGTGGGCAATTCGACCCGAGCCCCTCCCCGCCAGACCTGGAAGCTCTCCCAGTACAGGCGCGCCGAGGAAGCGGCCGTTTCGGTCACCCAATACATCATCACGTTGTCGAGGAGTTCGTCCCGGCTGAGCACGTTCTCGGGATTCCCGTCGCAATCCGTCCAGGCCCAGAACTTCTCGACGATCCACGCCATCTGACCCACCGGCGAATCGGCGAGCCCATACCCGACTGTTTGCGGCCGGGTGGACTGCTGCTTGGAATAGCCGGTGCCCCACTTCCGGTGATTGGCCAGCGCGGCTAAGGCCGCCTTCTCCTCCTCGGTCGGGTTGTCGAGATTTCCCGGCGCGCCGATCGGCATGTTCAGATGGATGGCCGCGCAGTGGCCGCGGTTGCGGCCTATCACTGTGGTGACGGCTGCGCCCCAGTCGCCGCCCTGGGCCCCGTATCGGTCGTAGCCCAACCGCAGCATGAGCGTCTCCCAGGCCTCGGCGATCTTTTCCACGCCCCATCCGGTGCGGGTGGGCTTGCCGGAGAAGCCGTAACCCGGAAGCGACGGGCAGACGACGTGGAACGCGTCCTCGGCGCGTCCACCGTGGGCCGTCGGGTTGGTCAGTGGCTCAATCACCTTGTGAAACTCCACGATTGACCCCGGCCAGCCATGCGTGATCACCAGCGGGAAGGCGTCCTCATGCGGGGACCGCTGGTGGATGAAATGAATGTCCAACCCATCGATTTCGGTGATGAACTGGTCGAACCGATTGAGCGCGGCCTCGCGCGACCGCCAGTCGTAGTCGTTGGCCCAGTAGGCGGCCAGGTCGCGGGTGTAGTTCAGCGGGATGCCCTGGCTCCAGTCGTCCACACATTCGGCTTCCGGCCATCGGGTGCGCACCAACCGCGATCGCAAATCATCGAGAACATCATCAGCAACGTCGATCCGAAACGGCTTCACCCGTTCATAGTGCCGCCGGGGCTGCAACCGGCGACACGCCGCCCCTAGAACCGAAGTGTGGCAGCTCGGCAGACGCACAGTAGGCGGCCTATACCTCGCCGGCCTGCGGCTGCCGCCACGGTGAAGGGCTAACGGACGGTCGCGAAGAACTTGCGGACGTCCTCGACGAACAACTCGGGTTGCTCGAATGCGGCGAAGTGGCCGCCGCGCGGCATCTGTGTCCAGTGAGTGATGTTGTAGTTCGGTTCGCACCAGCTGCGCGGTGCGCGAATGACCTCCTTTGGGAGCGCGGCGATACCGGTGGGTAGATCGACGCGCAGTTCACCAGTCCAGACGTTGAAGCTCTGCCAGTACATTCGCGCCGACGACGCTGCCGACGCGGTGACCCAGTACATCATCACGTTGTCGAGCAGTTCGTCCTTCGTCAGCACGTTCTCCGGGTATCCGTCGCAGTCCATCCATGACCAGAACTTCTCGACGATCCACGCCAGTTGGCCGACCGGGGAATCCACCAGTCCGTAGCCGACGGTCTGGGGGCGGGTCGACTGCTGCTTCGAGTAGCCCGAGTCCCACCTTTGGTAGTGCTCGAGGGCTTTCAGCGCTTCTTGTTCCTCCGGCGTCGGGTTCTCCAGCCCCGCGGGTGGGAAGGCCAGCGCGAAGTTCACGTGGATCGCCGCGCAATGTCCGCCGTTGCGGCCGATCGCGGTGGTGACGGCCCCACCCCAGTCGCCGCCCTGCGCGCCGTAGCGGTCATAGCCGAGCCGGGTCATCAGCATTTCCCACGCCTCGGCGACTTTGCCGACGCCCCAGCCCGTGTTCGCTGGCTTGCCGGAGAACCCGTAGCCCGGCAGTGACGGGCAGACCACGTGGAACGCGTCTTCCGCTCGGCCGCCGTGTGCGGTCGGGTTGGTGAGCGGCTCGATCACCTTGTGGAACTCCACGATTGAGCCCGGCCAGCCGTGAGTGATGATCAACGGGAAGGCGCCGTCATGCGGGGAGCGCTGATGAATGAAGTGGATATCGAGGCCGTCGATGTCGGTGGTGAACTGGTCGAACCGATTGAGCAGCGCTTCCCGGGAGCGCCAGTCGTACCCGTCGGCCCAGTAAGCGGCAAGTTCTCGCGTGTACTCAAGCGGAATGCCCTGGCTCCAGTCGTCGACGCACTCGCGTTCCGGCCATCGGGTCTGGGCCAGCCGCTGGCGCAGGTCGTCGAGAACGTCATCGGAAACGGCAATTCGGAAGGGGCTGATGTCGGTCACGGCTACCATTTGACCTCACCGCGCCGTACGGGCGCACGAGCGAATTAAGAAGTGAGTGCATTCCGGCCGGTCAAAGGCCCCTTCCCCCGGACCCCTCCCCCGGCCGGCGATTGCGGGCCGCATGCCCGTCACCAGTCGTTGTCTAGGCCGGCCTCACGGTTGGTCCGCTCAAGGTCGCTCACGCGGCTTTCGACACCCTGGGTCGCCTCCCGAACCAACGTGCTGATTTGGTCTAGCAGTTGCCACATATCGGCGCACATGGGTCCACGGCGGCATACAGGTCCGCCTTGGTCGCCGGCTGCTGATCCGACGACAGTGGCCGCACGGGCGGTCCCGCTGCTCACCCACTCCCCCGCCATTGCCATACCGGTCGATCACCGACAACGGAGCGCAAAGCGTCAACGCCTCGATCCGCGGTGCCATTCGCGTACGTACGCACTGGGCATCGCTGACCCGCGCCGAGCTCGACGTCTTAAGGTTGGTCAGCGAGGGCATGGGCAACAAGGAAGTCGCCGCACGCCTCTTCGTCTCACCGCGGACCGTGCAAGCACACCTCACCAACATCTATCGCTAGCCCGGGCTCACCTCGCGGGTGCAACTCGCCCAGGAGGCCGCACGTCACGGCTGACCTAATCGATGGCCGGCTCGCGACCCCCGATAGTTGCGGCGCCGACGCGTTGCCGGAAAGCCGGGACGCTGTAGCCGGTCACCGCCGCGTCGGTGCGGGCGCGCACCGTTGCAGAGCGCGGCAGGCCGAACAGCGGGCCGACCTCACCGAAGTAGTCGCCGGTCCTGGCGATTCGGAGCACTTCCTGGCGGCCGCCCGCCGGTTGACGGACGATTTCGAGCTCGCCTTCAGAGACGACGTAGATCAGGTCTGACAGCGCGCCTTGGTCGAACAGAACCGTTCCTGCCTCGAGACGAATCGTTTCGTGCGCGCGATTCACCAAGACGGTCTTTGGCCTCATCTCGATTACACGATCGGCCAGCGGCAGCAACCGGGCGTCGTGGGTCGCCACGACGACCATGCGTTCGCCGCTCGCGAGGCTGCGAATCAGCTTGAGCATCTCTTCAACCTGGAGGTAGTCGAGATGTGCGGTGGGTTCATCAGCCAGAATCAGGGGTGGGTCCAGGGCGATCGCGCGCGCCACGGCGACCCGTTGTTGTTGCCCGCCGCTGAGATCGCCGGGACGATGATTCATCCTGTCCCGCAAACCGACACGACGCAGCAGCTTCTCGGCGCGTTCGCGCGCCTCAAAGGGCGACTTTCCCGCCGCGCGCAGCGGCACTAGGACGTTCTCGAGCGCCGTCAAGCTGGGCACCAGGTTGAACGCCTGAAACACGATGCCAACGTTGTGACGCCGGTATTGCGACATCGCGCGGCCGCTAAGCGCCGTCACGTCCACGTCACCGACGGTGATCTCGCCAGACGTGGGTGTCAGCAGGCCGCCGAGACACGACAGCAATGTCGTTTTCCCGCAGCCGCTGGGGCCCAGCAGGATGGTTAACGAGCCGGCGTCGAGTTCAAGG
>Ga0209040_10000552_pt1 | contig 28778 bp, 26 predicted proteins | sample BogFormECP12_OM3_FD_188240 | JGI IMG/M metagenome (GOLD analysis project Ga0209040, IMG submission 188240) | Bog forest soil microbial communities from Calvert Island, British Columbia, Canada - ECP12_OM3 (SPAdes) (version 2) | ecosystem: Environmental > Aquatic > Freshwater > Wetlands > Bog ... | reverse complement strand
CTTCTTCATGCCGCGCGCCGAACCGCGTTCCGGCATGCGGTTCGACTGGACCGGCTTCGCGGTGCTCAGCCTCGGCATCGGCGGCATCCAGATGATGCTCGACCGCGGCCAGGACCAGGACTGGTTCAGTGCGCGTGAGATCATCATCGAGGCGGTACTCGGCGGTCTCGGCATCTATCTGTTCGTCGTGCACATGCTGACCGCGCGTCGTCCGTTCATCCCACCGGCGCTGTTCAAGGACCGCAACTTCGCCACCGGCATCGGCATGATGTTCGCCGCCGGCACCATCCTGGTGTCCAGCTCGTCGCTGATGGCGCCGTGGCTGCAAAACCTCGCCAACTATCCGGTGGAGCAGGCTGGCCTGATCATGGCGCCGCGCGGCATCGGCACGATGGTTTCCATGGTGCTCGCCGGTCGCGTCGCGACCCGCATCGATCCGCGGGCGGCGATGGCGTTCGGCATCCTGTGCGTGGTGTGGTCGATCTGGGAGATGACCACCTGGACGCCGGACATTTCCGAGTTGCGGCTGGTGATCACCATCACCGTGCAGGGGTTTGGGCTGGGCTTCCTGTTCATCCCGCTGCAGATGGTGGCGTTCGCCACGCTGCCGGTGATGCTGCGCACCGACGGTGCCGGGCTGTTCAGCCTGGCGCGTAACATCGGCGCGGCGATCGGTGTCTCCGTCACCTCGTCGATGCTGGCGCGCAACACCCAGGCGCTGCATGCCGAGATCGGCGCCTCGGTCAATCCGTTCAATCGCGCGCTACAGGATGGCGCCGCGGTGCAGCTTCATCTCGATCCGGCGACGCGGCATGGCGCGGCGATGCTGGACCACATGATCAACCAGCAGGCGCAGATCATCGCCTATGTGGACGACTACAAGATGATGATCTTCACCACGCTGCCGGCACTTCTGCTGCTGTTCCTGATGCGCCGCCCGCGTCAGGCGCCGCGGGCCACGGAGCCGAGCGCGGCGATGGAGTGAGCGCGCCGCTACCACGCCATCGCAATGTCGTGGAACAGCCGAGCTGGCAGGCTTCCGCCCTGAACCGACTTCATCGACCGGTTGTCGTCGTTACCAAGCCAGACGCCGATGACCTCGCCGTCGATGCAGCCGATGAACCAGGCATCGCGGTAGTCCTGCGTCGTGCCGGTCTTGCCGGCGACCGGATGGCCGGGCACCGTGGCCGCCCGTCCGGTGCCGCGCGCCACCACCGCCCTCATCATGCGCAGCATCATCGCCGCAAGCTCCGGATCGACCACGGGTTGTGGCGGCGTGCGCAGCGCCTCGACGCCGAACGGCGTGACGCGCGCGCCGCCATTGCAGAACGCGGCATAGGCCGAGGCGAGTTCCAGCAGTCCAACCTCGCCGGTGCCGAGCGCCAGCGATGCGTCGTTGGGCAGCTTGCCTGCGATGCCTAGCCGTGCCGCCAGCTTCGCCACCACCCGCGGCCCGCCGGCCTGCAACAGCAACCGCACGGAAGCGGTATTGATCGACTGCGCCAGCGCCTCTTCCACCGTGATCTCGCCCAGATACTGGCGCTCGAAATCGGCCGGGCTCCAGTTGCCGATGCGGATCGGTGCGTCGAGCACGGTGTCGTCCGGCCGCACGCCCGCCTCCAGGGCGGCGAGCCAGGTGAACGGCTTGAACGCCGAGCCCGGCTGGCGGCGCGCCAGCACGGCGCGGTTGAACGGGCTTTGCCGGTAGTCACGCCCGCCTACCATCGCACGGACCGCGCCGGTTGCAGCATCCAGTGCCACCACGGCCCCCTGCGTCGCGCCGGCCGCTGCGCCTGGCCCGTCCAGCAACGCCGTCAGGCGGACCTCGGCGACCGCCTGAAGATGCGCATCGAGCGTGGTGCGCAACCTGGTGTCGACACTCTCTGGCGCGAGCGACTGCGCCTGCTCCGCCACCCAGTCGGCGAACCAGCCGGTCGCGAGCGCCGGCGCCGGCGGAAGAGCGATCTGCGCGGCAGCGGCGCGCGCCTGCTCAACGGTGATCGCGCCGGTGTCGGCCATCGCCGTCAGCACTTCGCGGGCGCGTGCGGCGGCGGCGGACGGGTCGGTTCGCGGATTGAACCGCGACGGCGCCCGCGGCAATCCCGCCAGCATCGCCGCTTGCCACAGCGTCACCCGGCGCGCCGAAACGCCGAAATACATCTTCGCCGCGGCATCTACGCCCCAGGTGCCGGCGCCGAGATACACACGGTTCAGCCAGATTTCGAGAATCTCGCGCTTGCTGAACGTGTGCTCCAGCCAGAGCGTCAGCAGCAGTTCCTGCACCTTGCGGCGGAGGGTGCGCGCATTGGTCAGGAACAGGTTCTTGGCGACCTGCTGGGTGATGGTGGAACCCCCCTGCACCACGCGGCCGCTGGTCAGATTGACCCAGACGGCGCGCGCCAGCCCGATCGGATCGATGCCGGGATGCTGCCAGAAGCGGCGATCCTCGACCGCGACCGCGGCAGCCGGCAGATATGGCGGCAGGTCGGTCAGTCGTACCGGGTTGCCAACGATATCGCCGAAGGTGGCGAACACATGGCCGGTGCGGTCCTCCAGCGCCAGGCTCGGCCGGCGTGCGGCGTCGAGCGCCGCTTCCGGTCGCGGCAGGTCGCGCGCGAACCACAGCAACATGACCGCGAGCGCCAGCGTGACCCAGATCGCGGCGATGACGGCGTAGCCGAGCAGGCGGAACCGCCGGCGACGCGGGACCGATATCGGACGCAGAGGTGCTCGCGTGCGTGCTGCCGGGCGGCGTTCGTCGGGAGTGAGGCGAGGGGCGCGGGGCATCGGATGCGCGGTTGATACGGGATCGGCCGCGTGTCGGGGAAGGACGTTGCTTGCCGCTGCCCGCTCGCTTGCGCACAGTGGTTCCGCAAATGACGGGGGATGCCATGAGGGGGCTGTTTCTCGATGCGGTGGACGATCTGGCGGACGTGTTCCGCCGCGTGGTGCGCCCGGACGATCCGCCGGTGACGGTGAACGAACAGCTTGAAGTACCGCCGGAGACGCTGCCTGGACTGCTTGCCGGCTACGACTTCGTGTTCGACGACCATAGTCAGATGCCGACCGAGGTGATGCGGCGCTGCACCGGCCTGAAGCACATCATCTTTCTCGGCACCGGCGCGCGCAGCTACATGCACCCCGAGGAACTGGCCGAACACGGCATCACCGTGCACATCATCAAGGGCTACGGCGACACCGCGGTGGCCGAGCATACGATCGCAATGATGTGGGCGGCGGCGCGCGGTCTGGCGATCATGGACGGCGGCATGCGGCGCGGCGAGTGGTTCCGCACCGAGGGCATGGAACTCACCGGCAAGACGCTCGGGCTGCTCGGGTTCGGCGGCATCGCGGCCGAGGTGGCGCGGATCGCGGTGGGGTCCGGCATGCGGGTGATCGCATGGAACCGCTCGCCGAAGACGGCGCCGGGGGTGACGTTCGTCGATCTCGACACGCTACTGGCGCAAAGCGATGTGCTGTCGGTGCATCTGCTGCTGACCGACGAGACGCGCGGGTTCCTCGGTGCTGAACGGCTGGCGAAACTGCGGCCAGGCGCGCTGCTGGTGAACACCGCGCGCGGCGCGATCGTGGACGAGGCGGCGATGATCGCAGCGCTGCGGTCGGGTCGGCTACGGCATGCGGCGCTGGATGTGTTCACCAAGGAGCCGCTGGAGCCGGGGCACGCGCTGACCACGTTGCCCAACGTGACGCTGTCGGCGCACAGCGCGTTCCGCACGCCTGAGGCGTCGCAGAACCTGATCCGTCGCGCATTGGATATCGCGAAGGCGCTGGCGGACGCAGCCTGACAGCGAACTATAGTTCCAACTCCGTCGCGAAGTGGCACCGCGCGAAGTGCCCGGGCGTCACCTCCTGCAACGTCGGTGCCTCGCGCTGGCATCGCTCCTCGGCAAACATGCAGCGCGGATGGAAGTAGCAGCCCGAGGGCGGTGACGCGGGGCTGGGCACTTCGCCCTTCAGGATCGCGTTCGTCCCCGACACCCGCGGATCGGGCACCGGCACCGCGCGCATCAGCGCCGCCGTGTAGGGATGCCGCGGGCGGCGGAACACCGCGTCGGTCGCCGCCAACTCGACCAGTTGCCCGACATACATCACCGCGACCCGGTCGCAGATGTGCCGCACCACCGACAGGTCGTGCGCGACAAACAGGAATGTCAGCCGCAGCCGCGATTGCAGCTCCAGCAGCAGGTTCAGCACCTGCGCCTGCACCGACACATCCAGTGCCGACACCGGCTCGTCCGCCACCACCAGCCGCGGACCGGTGGCGAGCGCGCGCGCGATGCCGATCCGCTGGCGCTGCCCGCCGCTGAACGCGTGCGGGAAGCGGTGCATGAACTCCGGCCGCAGCCCGACCAAACGCAGCAGTTCGGCCACCCGGTCCATGCGCTCGCGTCGGCTGCGCATGCCGTTCACCAGCAGCGGCTCGCCAACATTGTCGAACAGCGTCATGCGCGGATTGAGCGAGCCGAACGGATCCTGGAAGATCATCTGGATCTCTTTACGAAACGGTCCCAATTCGGTTGCCGACATCGGCGCCAGATCGACGATCGTGTCGTCGCGCGTGCGGTACAACACCTGTCCTTCGGTGGGATCGATGGCGCGCAGGATGCAGCGCGCTGTCGTCGTCTTGCCGCAGCCGCTTTCGCCCACCAGCCCGAGCGCCTCGCCCTCCTGCACGGTGAAGCTCACATCATCGACAGCGCGCACATGTCCAGTGACGCGGCGCAACATGCCTTTGGCAATCGGAAAGAACTTCCGCAAACCGCGCACGTCGAGCAGCGGCGCGGTCATGCCGGCTCGGCCAGTTCGCTGTGCAGGAAGCAGCTCACCGCGCGGCGCGGCGCGAGCGTGTGCAATGCGGGGACGGCAGTAGCGCACCGCTCTGGCAATATGTCCTCGCAGCGCGGGTGGAACGGGCAGCCGGGCGGGCGGTTGAACGGATGCGGCAGCGTGCCGGCGATCACCGGCAGCGCGGTACGGGTCTCGCTGTTCAGGCTGGGAATCGAGCGCAGCAGCGCCTTGGTGTAAGGGTGCAGCGGCGCATGGAAGATCTCGTCCACCGGACCCTCTTCCATGATGCGGCCGAGATACATCACCACCACGTAGTTCGCCATCTGCGCGATCACGCCGAGATCGTGGGTGATGAAGATGATCGCGGTGTCGTATTTCCGTTGCAGCTCGCGCAGCAGTGCCAGGATCTGCGCCTGTGTGGTCACGTCGATCGCGGTGGTCGGCTCATCGGCGATCAGCAGCCTCGGCTTGCAGGACAGTGCCATGGCGATCATCGCACGTTGCCGCAATCCGCCCGACATTTGCCAGGAATACGCATCGATCCGCTGCTCGGCCATCGAGATGCCGACATCGCGGAACAGTTCCACGGTCATTGCACGCGCCTGCCCCTTACCGCAGCGCTCGTGCAGCATGATCGCCTCGATGATCTGCGCACCCACTGTGTGTACCGGACTGAACGCTGCCATCGGCTCCTGCGGGATCAGCGCGATCTCAGCGCCGCGCAGGTCGCGCATCAGGCGGCCACGCGGCGGCAGGCGCGTGAGGTCGATCGGTGTTGCGCCCTGGCGATACAGGATCTCGCCGCCGGTGATGCGTCCCGGCGGATCGATCAGTTGCAGGATCGCGCGCATCGTCACGCTCTTGCCGCAGCCGCTCTCGCCGACGATGCCGACCACCTGGCCTGGGAACACGTCGAAGCTCACACCGTCGACGGCACGTACCGTGCCTTCGTCCATGCGGAACGACACGCGCAGGTCGCGCACCTGTAGCAGCGGATCAGTGGCTGTAGGGATCGGAGGCATCGCGCAGGCCGTCGCCCACCAGGTTGAACGCCAGCACCGCGATTATGACGATCAGACCCGGGATCAGCAGCCACGGCGCCAGCGCCAGCGTCTGGATGTTCTGCGCCTCCTGCAACAGCACGCCCCAGCTTATCGCCGGCGGTCGGATGCCGAGACCGAGGAACGACAGCGACGTCTCGTTGATGATCATCACCGGAATGGCGAGCGAGCTGGTGGCGATGATGTGGCTGAGGAAGGTCGGCACCATATGGCGCAGGATGATCCGCATCCGGCCGCATCCGGCGAGGCGCGCCGCCAACACGAAGTCCTCCTCGCGAAGCGCGAGGAAGCGGCCGCGCACTTCGCGGGCCAGCGTGGTCCAGCCGACCAGGGACAGGATGACAGTAATGGCGAAGAACACCTGGATGGGCGTCCAGTCGCGCGGCAATGCCGCGGACAGGGCAAGCCAGATCGGGATGGTGGGCACCGATTGCAGCAGCTCGATCAGCCGCTGGATCACCTGATCGAGGAAGCCGCCGAAATAGCCGGAGATGCCGCCGAGCACGACACCAAAGATCACGCTGAGCGTGACGGCGACCAGACCCACGGTCATTGACGTCTGCGTACCGCGCATGATGCGCGACCACTGGTCGCGGCCGAGGCGGTCGGAGCCGAGCAGGAAGATGCGCTGGCCGGGATCGGCGGCGCCGAGTAGATGGATGTTGGTCTCGAACAGGCCAAGGACGCGGTAGGGGGAGCCGGGGGTAAAGAAGCTCACGTGGACTTTGCGCTGCGGATCGGTGGTCCATTCCATCCGTAGCGTCACCGGATTGCGCTTGCCGGCGATCGCGGGGACCCAGGGGTTCCAGCCGTCGTCGAAGAAGTGCAGCGTCTGCACCGGGATGAAGGCCTGGCGTGCGTCGGTCTGTTGCGGATCCTGTGTGGTGAAGAAGTCGGGGCACAGCACGACCAGGTACATGCAGATCAGTACCCCTCCGCTGAACAGTGCGAGATGGTGCCTGCGAAACCGCCACCATACGAGCTTCCAGTTCGATGCAACGGCAATCCGATCCTCGGCGACCGCGCCGATGGCTTGGACGTCGGACATGGGCCTATGGAACCCCTGTCATTGCGAGGAGCGAAGCGACGAAGCAATCTCGGGCCAGGTACGCGCGTACAACTGGATAGAGATTGCTTCGTCGCTTCGCTCCTCGCAATGACACTTGCACGCGCTACGCCTCCATCCGGATGCGCGGGTCCATCATCGCCAGTGCGATATCGGACAGCAGCGTGCCGACGATGGTGAGGAACGAGTAGATCAGCAGAATTGCCCCAGCCAGGTACATGTCCTGGTTGATCAGCGCCCGCAGCAGCAGCGGCCCGATATTCGGCAGGTTCATCACTGTAGCGACGATCAGGCTGCCGGAGAACAGTTGCGGCAGATACCACCCGATCGTGCTGATCAGCGGATTGAGCGCCAGCCGCACCGGATACCGCAGCACCAGCCGCCATTCGCGCAGTCCCTTCGCCCGCGCGGTCACCACATACGGCTTGTTCAGCTCATCCAGCAGATTCGCCCGCATGATCCGCGTCAGCCGCGCCGTGCCGGCGATGCCCAGCACCACCGCCGGCAACCAGATGTGCTTCATTAGATCGACAACACGCGCCACGCTCCACGGTGCATCGGCGTAGTCCGGCGAGAACAGCCCCGTCACGCTGATGCCAAAATAGGCGAACGCGATCCACATCAGGATCAGCGCCAGCATGAAGTTCGGCGTCGCAACACCCACGTAGTTGATCACGGTCAGCACATGATCGATCACCGACCGTTGATGCGTTGCCGAATAGATCCCCGCCGGCACCGCGATCAGCCATGTCAGCACGAAGGACATCACCGCCAGCGCCACCGTCAGCCCAAGCTGCGCGCCGATCAGTTCCGCATTCGGCCGCTGATACTCCAGCGATATGCCGAGATTGCCGGACAACAGATTGCGCAGCCAATAGAGGTACTGCACGACGAACGGCTGATCCAGGCCGTAGGTGTGCCGCAGAGCGTCGACCTGTTCGGCACTGATCGAGGTGCCAGACGCCGACAGCGTCGCCACGTAAGCGGTCAGGAAATCTCCTGGCGGCGCCTGGATGATCACGAAAATGACGAACGAGTAGACCAGCAGCAGGAACGGCAGCAGCAACAGTCGCTGAACGATGTAGCGCGTCACTTGGAGAAGAAGAACTGCTCGGTGCGGGCGTTCCCGGGCGTGCGCAACGGCCAGTCATTGCCGATTGTCATCGGCACGTTGTGGAACTTGCTGTTGATCACCACGACACCCTGCACCATCGGCGTGAGCCCGATGGTGCCGATTTCGAACACGTTGTCCGCCCAGATGCGGAACAGCTCTTGTGCCGCCTGCACCTGTCCGTCGTGCCCTACGCTGCGTGCGGTATCGATGAGCTGCATGACACGCTTCAGTGGCTCGATCGGCTCGACGCCCTCCTTGCCACCTGTCGTCAGCCACTTGCTGTAAAGCGGCCCGATGGTCAGCGTGCCAAGCGTGTTGCGCACATCGAACTTGGCGCCCCCGGTGAACGGGAACGCCGTGGTGTCTTCGTTCCAGATCTCGGCCATCAGTTGATTGGCGGTGCGCATGTTGAAGTGCAGCGCGCGCTCGCGGATCTGCACCACGGTTTTGATCCCGACCGCTTCCCAGTCCTTGGCGACAAGCTGCGCCACATCGGGCCAGGCACCGAACGCCGGCACCACGCTGATCTCGATCGTCGCCGCTTTGCCGTTTTCCATCAGGCGGATGCCCTGCCCATCGCGCTTCGTCAGGCCGAGCGCATCGAGCATCTTGTTGGCCTTGTCGCGATCGAACTCGGTGTACTTCGCGGCCCATTCCTTGCCAGGGAAATATGGATGCCACGGCGCGGGAACCGCCTGCCGCGCCTCACCAAGGCCAAGGAATACTGATTCCTTGATCTCGTCGCGATTGATCGCATAGGACAACGCGACTCGGAAATCCTTCGTCGCCATCAATTTGCCGATCGCCGGATCGGCCGTGTAGGTGGTGTTCAATGCGATCACCGCATCCGAGCCGCCGAACGTCGGCCAAACGATCACCCGGTACTTGCCGGTCTTTTCCTGATCCTTGAACACCGGGTAGTTGGTCATCTGGATATGCCGCGCCTGCATGTCGAAGTCGCCGGCGATTGCCGCCAGATTCAACGCCTGCTGGTCGGCGAAGTAGGTGAACCGCACCTCGTCGATGTAGGGAAGCTGGTTTCCCTCCTTATCGACGCCGATGTAGTAAGGATTGCGCCGTATGGTGAATACCGGATCGCTGACCCGGGTCACCGGCATCCACGCCGCCATGGTCGGGCGTTCGGGATTTTGCGCCGGGGTCGCGCGCGCCAGGAACAGCTCGTTCCACGCCTTGAAGCTCGCCGCCTGCGCCAGCCGATCGACCTCCTCCTTCGGGGTGTATGCGGGATGGAATTTCTTCAGATAATGCGCCGGTAGGAACATGGCGTAGCTCATGTCGGAGCCGTCCTGGTTGGCGGCCTCCGACAGGAACAGCGTGGCCGGCCGGTCATAGGTGAACCGCACGGTATAGTCGTCCAGCTTCTCCACCTTCGCGGCGGTGCCGTCGGCGTTGCGAACCCAGGACGGGAGCGACGACGTCAGGTCCTTGTTCAGCAGGACATCCTTGTACCAGAACACAATGTCATCGGCGGTGAACGGCGCACCGTCGGACCAGCGGGCGCCCTTGCGCAGCAGGATCGTCCACTCCTTGTAATCGGCCGATGACTTCGCGCCGGCGGCGATCTTGGGTTCGATCTCGGCGCCGTCGGGAGTGAAGCGGAACAGGCCGTCGTAGGCGACGCGGACGTAGTTGTTGGCGTCGGCCGGACCCAGGAAGGCGCGCCGCCAGACGCCGCCGTATTCGCCGATCTTCTCGACCACCGGCACCACCAGCGGCTGCTCGGGCAGGCGCTGCTCCACCGGTGGCAGCTTGCCGGCCTTCACCTGATCCGCGAGCGCAGGGGCTTCGTGGTACTTGGTGGCTTGTGCGGCGACGGGCTGCGCGAAGGCGAAAAGCAGAGTCGCGAGCAGTGCGATTGGCGTTGCGATTCGCAGCATGGATGTTCTCCCCGTGGGCGGCCTGTTTGTTGCCGTTGCTCCGCCCTGCCGGATGTACGGCCAGCCAATGGGTGGCGTCAATCAGCGCGCGGCTGGATCGACTCGAAATACGCCCACCAGTTGCGCCGCAGATCGCGCTCGGTGGCGCCGATGTCGTAGGCTGGCGAGGTCAAGGGCGCAGCCTTGGCGACCCGCAATACGACGATCGCGCGGATCCGCTCGAGCAATTGGGAATGGGCGAAGCGCTCGATCAGCGCCGTGAACTCGTGCGCGCCACGCGGCACCACCGTGGCGATGCCTTTGAACCGGTAGCCCGTTCGGCTGAATGGATCGACGAAGTTGATCTCCATCGCGGGGTTGCCCGCAAGATTGGCGACGGTCGCCGGCGACCGGATCTCTGCGAACATGATGCGGTCGTCGTCGAGCACCAGCATGGTGCCTTTGGGCGACAGGTTGGGCGCACCGTCGTCGCCCACGGTCGCCACGAAGCCAAGCTTCTGTTCGGCGATCACGCGCTTCATGTCGTGGGTCAGAATTCCCATGATCTGCCCGTCGAGGTTGCTCCGCTCCTAACCCGAGACTATCCCGCCTGCCTTACCGCCGGGAACACCTCCTCGGCCAGCAACTGCATCTGCTCCACCGCCAGGCTATTCGGCATACCGACCCAGTGCACGCCGGCGATCAGCGTGGTGACGCCGAAGCGGCGACGCAATGCGACGATCTGCTCGGTCACCTCTGCCGGCGAGCCGATCAGGAACCGATCGTCCACCAGATCGTCGAAATCGAGATCGAAGTGATCGCTCGACGGCATCACCTTGTCCTGACCCCAGTCGCGATACGCCTTGTATTTCACCTCGAGCGACGGCCGCGCCCGCTCGATCGCCTCGGCGCGCGAGCGGGCGATGAACACCTCGCGCGCCATCGGGAATTCGGCAGGGAATGGCTTGCCGCAGGCATCGAGTTCGCGCTTGTACACCTCCATCTGCCGCGCGATTGTCGCCAGCTTGTTGTGCGGGTTGACGAACCACGCATCCGCCATCCGCGCCGCGCGTCGGATGCCGACATCGATATTGGCGCCGATCCACACCGGCGGCATCGGCTGCTGCACCGGCAGCACGGTGCAGTTCGCGTTCTCCAGCGCGAAATATGACGCCTGCATTGTGACGAAGTCTTCGGTCCACAGCCGCTTCACCGCGGTCAGGCATTCCTCGAAGCGGCGGCCGGCCTGCTTCAGCGTGGTGCCGAAGGCGCGGAACTCGACTTCGCGGTAGCCGATGCCGGCGCCGAACACCAGCTTGCCGCCGCTCATCACGTCCAGCGAGGCCAGCTCCTCGGCGACGTGCAGCGGGCTGTGCAGCGGCAGCAGCACCACGCCCGGCACCAGCCGCAGCTTCGGCGCGATCAGCGCGACCTGGCAGAGATAGGGAATCTGCTGGATGTACTGAAATGGATGCGAACTGTAGTGCGAGCCCTTGGCGACAAGGTCGTAGCCCAGCTCTTCCGCGAGCTTCGCCGCCTCGAGGTCCTCGCGCAGGCGAAGCTGCATGTCGTCGCCCTGCGGGTATTGGCCGCGGATGATCAGGCCGAATTTCATCGTTCTCTCCCGTTGCGGATGACCGGGTGCGTCGAGGTCATGGGTTTCGCTGGCGCTCAACCCATCATCACACCGAGTGACGACCCATCTGCAAGTCCAGTCAACCGGCGAGGTTCCGCCCCGGCACCCACAGCACATCATCGGCGCCATTGCCGTTCAGCAAACGCGCCAGCACGAACAGGTGGTCGGACAGACGGTTCAAATAGCGCAGCAGCGCCGGGGTCACCGCTTCATCTGCGCCCAGCCGCACCACATCGCGTTCCGCCCGACGGACGATCGTGCGCGCCATGTGCGCTTGTGCAGCTCCGGCACTGCCGCCCGGCAGCACGAAGCTGGTCAGTTTCGGCAGCGCTGCATTCATCGCTGCGACTTCCGTCTCCAGCCGTGCCACCGGGGCATCGGTCAGACGCAGCCGGTCGCCACCTTCGCCCGGCACCGAGAGATCGGCGCCGACATCGAACAGATCATTCTGGATCCGCGCCAGCATGGCATCCACATCCGGTGCCTCGCGCGTCGCCAGACGCAACACGCCGATCGCGGCGTTCGCCTCATCGACCGCACCGATCGCGACGATGCGCGCCGCGTCCTTGCGCAGCCGCGCGCCGTCGCCGAGCGAGGTCTCGCCGGCATCGCCGCCACGCGTCACCACTCTGTCGATCCGCACCATCCCGCTTCCTCAATCAAGCTGAAACAACACACGCAGCTTCATGTCGAACGCAATCGGCCGACCGTCCAGCATGGCCGGCAGGAAGTGCCAGCCCCACACCGCGTCGCTCGCCGCGCGGTCCAGCAGCGCGAACCCCGAGCTCTCCGCAATGTCCACGCCGACCGGCAGACCAAGCGGCGAGACATGGATCAGCAGGATCACCGCACCCTGTTCGGCGCGGCGCGCTGCCTCCCGCGGATAGATCGGCTCCTGGTTGCGGAACTTTGCATCGATGCCGGCCGGGATCACGTGCGGGCTGGGGATGAAGTAGGCGTCGGTCTCGTCATCGTGTCCGCCAATGTTGATCTCTGGCGCTTCCTGCGCACGCTGCATGGGCGGGCTGGCCGGACGTTCCACATCCGGCGGCGCGGTGGGCGGCGGAACCGGCGGGGGCGGCAACGGCAGCGCTTCGTCCGCCGTCGCGGCGTCGGGCGGTGGCAGGTCTGGTGACCTGATCTGCGGAGGCGGCGGTGGCGTCGGGACAGCGGTTGGAGGAGCAGGCTCGGGCGGGGGGGCCGTCGCAACGCCACCCTGCTGTTCCAGCAGCACCAGCTCGACCGCTCCCGGCGTCTGCGGGGCGTCGTCGGAAGGCGGCGCGTGGTGGAACCACAGCAGCAGGCCAGCGAGCAGGGCGGCGTGCAGGCCCAGCGATAACAGACCTGCCAGCCGCAGGCTCAAGGTTCTCCTCTCATTCCCGCGCAGGCGAGGGGGCACGGCGGTCGCGGGCAGCCGCATCAGCATGGCGGCAGCAATCGCGGGGTGGGGTCGGCGCCGAACGGCAATCCGAACGCCGCCGCGGCGGCCGGCAGCGCCTGATCGGCAGGCAGGTCGGCGGTCACCCGCCCGTCCGCCAGCACGACCACACGGCGCGCATATCGCAGCGCCAGGTCCAGAGCGTGCAGCACCACGACCACCGTGCGGCCGGCATCGGCCGTGGTCCGCAGCAGGCGCATGATCGCGTGCGACGCAGCAGGGTCCAGATCAGCGGTGGGTTCGTCCAGCAGCAACACCTCCGGCTCCGAGGCAAAGACGCGGGCCAGCATGGCACGTCGCGCCTCGCCGCCCGAGATGCGGTCCACGCGCGCCGTGCGCAATGCCTCGATACCGCAAACCCGCAAAGCCTTGGTTACCGGCGCTGTTGCGTTGTCGCGATGGGGGATGCGGCCGAGCGCGGCCACTTGCTCGACGGTCAGCCCCCAGGCGCTGCGCGCGCCCTGCGGCAGCCATGCGATGTGGCGTGGATCGGGTGGCCCGGTGTCCGGCAGCAGCCCGGCGAGTGCCCGCAGCAGCGTCGATTTGCCTGCACCGTTGGGGCCGCACAGCGCAACCAGTTCGCCTGGCACCACGGTCAGGCTGACGTCGTGGAGTACGGTGCGGCCACCCAGCACGGCGGACAAGTGTGACACGCCGGTCACGGTTCCCCTCGCCGCGCGATCGCCACCAGGAACGGCGCGCCAAGCAGCGCCGTCAGCACGCCTACCGGTGGCGCGGCGGACAGCGGCAGCACCAGAGGCGCCAGCCGTACCAGCATGTCAGCGGCCAGCAGCAGGGCGGCACCGGCCAACGGGGCGGCGGGAAGCAGCGCACCGGGACGCTCGCCAAACCACGGGCGCAGCAGATGCGGCACCACCAGACCGATGAAGCCGATCGATCCGGCCACCGCTGCGCCTGTGCCCACCGCGAACGCGGTTCCCACCGCCGCCAGCCGCAGCGTGCGGGTGACGGGGACGCCGAGACTGCGCGCGGTGTCCTCGCCCAGGCTGAGCGCATCGAGACCGCGGCCGAGCGACAGCAGGATCGCCACCCCCAACAGGATCGTCGGCGCGGCGAGCACGACCTGCCAGAGCGGCCGGTCGGCCAGGCCACCCATCAGCCAGAAGGTGATCTCGGCCAGCGCGAACGGATTGGGCGCCAGGGTCAGCGCCAGCGCCAACAGTGCCGCCGCGATCGCCGACACCGCGACGCCGGCCAGGATCAGCGATGGACCGGACGGCGCCCCGCCGGCGAAACTCAGCAGGAATGCAGCGCCGACTCCGGCTCCCAGCAGGCCGCCCGCCGCCAGCGCGGGAGGGAACGCGGCCGCCAGGCCCCAGTAGAACGCGATCACCGCGCCCAGCCCTGCGGTGCCGGTGATGCCAAGCAGGCCAGGATCGGCCAGCGGATTGCGCAGGGCGCCCTGCAGCACTGCGCCGGACAGACCCAGGCCGCTGCCCACCAGCAGACCCAGCAACGTGCGCGGCAGGCGAAGCTGCCAGAGAATCAGCCGGTCCGGCAACGCCAACGTGGCATCGCCGATGAACAGGGAAACCGCGGCCAGGACGGCGAGCAGCAGCGCCAGCCATCGGATCATCGCGCCAGCAGCGCCGCGGCCTGGGCGCTGAAGGGGCCGGCGCAGATGGTCAGCGCCGGCGGGATCGTGAGGCGCCGCAGAGCGGCGAGCGCCGGATGATCCAGCAGCGTCGTGGCGAGTGACGGGTAGGCGGGAGTGGCAGGCACCACGAGAAGGTCGGGCGGATGGCGCAGCAGCGCTTCCAGGCTCATGTTCCGACCGTCCGAGGCGTTGCTCATTCCGGCGGCGTCCAGCACCGCATCCATCAGCGTGCCGGGCCCCGCGGTGAGGCCGCGCGGTTCCCAAACCAGGGCGTGCAGAGCGTGGTCTGGTCGCGGGAGTGCGGCGAGCTCGGCGTCCATCGCAGCGAGCAGCGCCTCGCCTCGTTGCGGCACGTCGAGAGCGCTCGCAAGCAGACGCGTCATCTGGCGGATGCCGGCAAAGTCCTGCGGCAACGCGATTCGCAGCAACGGGACACGCTCCTGTTGCAGCAGCGCGAGCGTGGTCTGCGCACCGTACGGCGCGGCGAGGATCAGGTCGGGATGCAGGCGCAACACCGCCTCTGCCGAAGCGCGGACGACCGGCAGGTGCTCGGCCTGAGGTGCGACGAACGACAGCGCTGGGTCGCGGGCGAGAGGCGACAGTGCGGCGATCTTCTCGGGTGCCAGCAGCACCAGCATCTGGTCGGTGCACAGGTTGAGCGAGACGACCCGCTCCGCTGCGTGAGCACGCAAGAAGGCAAGGTTCACCCCAGAGACACAGAGAGCACAGAGGATCAAACGAAGCGCTCGGTGTCCTCGGTGTCGCTGTGGTGAACCTTGCTTGCAACCTTGCTTCGTCACAGCACCGGCACCCCATGCTGCTTCGCCTTCTCCTCGGGTTCCACGTGGATGGTGACGACCAGGTGCTGCATCTCCGCCTGCAACGCCTCCTCGATGTGGTCGCAGATCGCGTGCGACTCGGCCACACTCATCGATCCTGGCACGACCAGATGGAACTCGAGGAACGTCAGCTTGCCGGCATGCCGCATGCGTAGATCGTGCGCCTCGATCGCACCCGCCGCGCTCTCGGCCACCAGCTCGCGGATGCGCTGTACCACTGCGGGCTGTGGCGCCGCGTCCATCAGGCCGCCGACCGACATCGAGATCATCGCCATGCCGGACCACAGCACATAGACGCCGGTCGCCGCGGCGATGATCGGGTCCAACGACAGGTAGCCGGTCAACACCACCAGGCCAACGCCGATCGCTACACCTGCAGAGGTCACGACATCAGCCAGCAGATGCCGCCCATCCGCCAGCAGCGCTGGCGAACGCAACCGCTTTCCGGTGCGGATCAGTAGCACCGACCATGCGCCGTTCAGCACCGTGGCGAGCGCGTTCAGCGCGAGTCCCTCGGCCGGCTGCAGAATCGGATGCGGATCCTGCCAAGTCTCCCACGCATGGCGAAAGATCGACAGCGCGGCGATGACGATCAGCACGCCCTCGATCACCGCGGCGAAGAACTCCACCTTGTCGTGGCCGTAGGGGTGATTGGCATCGGGCGGGATGGCGGCGAAGCGCAACGCGCCCAGCGCAACTAGGCTGGCGGCGACATTGACGATGCTCTCCAGCGCATCGGAATACAGTGCGGCGCTGCCGGTGATCCACCAGGCCGCGGCCTTCAAGGCCAGCACCAGACAGCCGATCGCGATGCTGCCGGCTGCGATGCGCTCTCCCTTGCCCACGGCGTGCCCCGTCCGCGACCGATCGGACGGAGGTAGCAGATGGCGGCGCGGGCGTCAGCCCGGCATCCGATTCGCTCCCATGGCCGAGGCCAGCATCCGGTGGTGGCGCACGCTGATCGGCAGCAGCACGAACAGCGCCAGAACAACCACCAACATGTTCATGCCCGCCGCCACCAGGAACACCGCCTCCCATGAGCCGGTTGCGGTCTTCAGCACATTGGCGAACGGCACCAGGAAGGCCGATGTACCCTTCGCGGTATAGAGCATCATTGAATTGGCGGTAGCGTATCTGGTGCCGAACAGGTCGGTGCAGGTGGAGGGGAACAGGCTGAATATCTCGCCCCAGGTGAAAAAAATCAGCGCGGCGCAGATCACGAAAGTCCATGGGCTGGTGCCGAACAGCGCCAGCAACCAATAGCTCAGCGCGCCGAGTGTGAAGGCCAGTGCATGGTGTATTCGCGGCCGATCCGGTCGGACAACGCACCGAAGAATGGTCGCGCCAGGCCGTTCATCACGTTGTCCACCACGAGCGCGACGCTCAGCGTTGTTGCACCGAGCAGGATAACGGTGCTCGACAGGCCAAAATCCTTGGCGATCGGCGCGAGCTGTGCGGTGGCCATCAGGCCGCTCGACGACACCAGGACGAACATGAAGTACAGCAACCAGAACGCCGGCGAGCGCAGCACCTCCATGCTGGTGTGGCTCCGTGTGGATTGCGGCACCGCGGTACTGCCGGCCGCCGGCAGTACCGTGCCGGGCAGCGGACCGTGCAGAGTCTGCGCGACGGCCAGCAGAATGACGCCCTGCGCAATGCCGAACCACAGGAAGGCGGAGGCGTAGCCGTGGGCGTCGATCACCAGCCTGATCGGGATCACGGTGAGTGCCGCACCGGCACCGAAGCCCGCGGCGGTCAACCCGACAGCGAGGCCACGGCGATCGGGGAACCATTTCACTGCATTGCCGACGCACGTGGCGTAGATCGCGCCGGCGCCTGTGCCGGAGATCGCGGCGCCGACATAGAGCATCGCGAGCGAGCTGGCGTACGCATTGATCACCCAGGCGATGCCGACCAGCACGCCGCCGAAGCTGACCATCAGGCGCGGACCGGTGCGTGGTCCGAGGTGATCGACGATGTAACCCTCGATCGGGGTCAGCCAGGTCTCCGTGGCGATGAAGATGCTGAACGCGATCTGGATTTCGGCGATGCCCCAACCATGCGCCTGGTGCATCGGATCGACGAACAAGGTCCAGGCGTATTGCAGGTTGGCGATCAGCACCATGCACAGCACGCCGAGCCAGAGCTGCAGCCAGCGGTTTGCGGACATCAGAACCTCCCCATTTTGCTTCTTGCTTGGTTGGTTATTCACCCGTGCCTTGGCGGCAACGGTTCGTTCGCCGGTCAGGTCTTTTCGAAGTCGATCCGCTCGACCACCGGCAGGCGCTGGAGGTAGCGACGCAGACAGTCGAGCCCCAGCTCGACCGCTCCGAGACGCACCCACTCGCGTCCACCCAGGATGCGCGAGCGCCGGAACGCCACGTCCTCCGCGGTGGCAATAGCAATCCATATAGTGCCGCCGAAATCGATCCGGTCCGGACCTTCGTCAAGGTCGATCAGTACCGCCAGCGCGTGCGTTGCACCGGCGTGGGTGCGCGCGGCGTGCGCTATCTCCTCCACGGTTTCCTGCGTGAGGTCGCCGGCGAGACCGAAGCCCTTGATGTCGAGCGCCGTGTGCAGTGCGGTACGGTCGCGCACGGTAACGCCCCAGCGCAGCACATGTTCGGCACCTGGCAGATGGCCGATGCGTGCCGCTATCTGGCCGCTGGTGAAGGTTTCGACCAGCACCAGCGTCGCGGCTAGGCGCGTCAGTTCCGCCAGAACGACGCCTTCCAGCGTCTGGTCGTCTTCGGCCATGATGAAGTTGCCGAGCCGCTTGCGCACCTCAGCCTGCACCGGCTCCAACTTGCGACGCACATCGTCCATGTCGGCGCCGCGCACCGTCAGCTTGGTCTCGAGCTGCGGATAATGCGCGCGGAAGCCAAGCTTCACGCTGCCGTCGGGCACCAGCTCCTCAACGCCGGCGAGCAGCGCATCGACATGCGATTCGCCGAGTCCGTAGGAGTGGAAGCGCTTGAGATGGATCGTGGCGGGCGCGCCGCCGCGGGCGAGCAGACGGGGGATCACCTGTTCTTCCAACATGCGGCGCAGTTCGCGCGGCACGCCGGGCGTGAAGAAGAAGCGCGCACGGCCGATATCGAGCGCGAACCCGCAGGCGGTGCCGATCGGGTTGTCGATGATCTCGGCAGTAGCAGGCAGCATTGCCTGTTTACGGTTGTTCGGTGGCATGATGCGGCTGCGCTTGCTGAAGAAGGATTCCATCTTCTCCAGCCACTCCTCGTTCAACACCAGATCGACACCCGCGGCCTGTGCTGCGATCTCCTGCGACAGGTCATCGACTGTGGGGCCGAGGCCGCCGTTGACGATGACCGCATCGGCGCGTTGCGCGGCGTGGCGGAACGCGGCAAGCAGGCTCTCGCGATCATCGCCGACGGTGGTGCCCCAGTGGACGGAGAGGCCGACGTCTTCGAGCTTTTGGCTCATGTAGCTGAAGTTGGTGTTCACGATCTTGCCGGTGAGGACTTCGTCTCCTGTGCAGATGATCTCGATGCGCATGGTGCTTCCTGTGGGCGGGACGGGACGGTATCCTGGACGTTATTGCGGGGCTGCGTCCAGATGGCGGGCCAGATCCATCGACTCGTGCAGGACGCGAAGGACAGTCACTGTATCGCTGTCCGTCAGCCGGTAAACAATGATATGCCGTGGTGACTGCACCATATGCGACCGTGTGCTGGCTCGTCGGCGACTATGCCGTAAATGATAAACTCGCCAGCCGACACCAAGATCGTCGCGCTTCACCGACCCGATGCGCTGCCAATCCTGAACGATGTCGCTGAGTGCCGCCAAGACGAGGGCTTTATAGCGAGGGCGGGCTGCCAGCCCGAAGGTGGCTCCGCTCCAGTCCAACAATTCAACTATGTCACGTTCGGCGGGTCCGGTGAGCCGGAGACCTGCCACAGCCTACACCCTGGAGCGCTTCTTCCCAGTCTCTCCGAGACTGGCGAGGAACCCCGGCAGTTCGTCCACATCTATATCGCGATAATCGCCACGCGCCAAGGCATCCTCACCCTCTTGGATCGCCTTGCGGAGTCGACGCAGTTTCAGCATGTCTTCCTGATGGCGCTGCTGAAGAAGACGCAAAGCGTCGCGCACGACTTCGCTTGCGTTCTTATAGCGGCCGGTTGAAACATTGGTCTCGACGAAGCGGTCGAGCCGGTCGGTCAGGCTGATGTTGCGTGTCGGCATGACATTCCGTGCCTCTTATTGGCAGCTTTTGCCATACGGCGAGGATAGTTACTAGATGAAGTGCGTCCCGCCGTTCAACTGCACCGTCTGTCCGGTCATGTATTCGTTCCCCAACACCATCAGCACCGCCTGCGCCACCTCCGCCGCCGTCCCCATCCGCCCGAGCGGAATCCGCTCCACGTACTGATCTCGCCGCGCGCTCATCATGTCGGTGTCGATCAGCGACGGCGCCACGGCGTTCACCGTGATACCCTCCTTCACCAACCGCGCCGCATAGCCGCGCGTCAGGCCCTCCATGCCCGCCTTCGACGCGTTGTAGTGCACGCCGATGCCGCCGGAGCCGCGCGCCGCACCCGACGAGATATTGACGATCCTCCCCCACCGTCGCGCGCGCATGCCGGGCAGTACCGCCTGGGTGCACAGGAATACCGACTTCAGATTCACCGCCAGTGTCAGGTCGAACTCGGCCTCGGTCAGGTCATCGACGCCGCGGATGATTGCGATGCCGGCGTTGTTCACCAGCACATCGATCGTGCCGAGCTCCGCCTCGACATGGCCCATCATGCCGACGACAGCATCGCTGTCGGACACATCTGCCTGCACCACGATTGCGCGGCGGCCCGCGGCGCAGATTTCGACGGCCACCTCGCGCGCCTCCGCCTCGCGTTCGCGAAAGTTCACCGCCACGTCGGCCCCGACCACCGCCAGGGCGAGCGCCACCGCCCGGCCGATGCCGCGCGACCCGCCCGTGACCAAGGCGACACGGTTCCTTAGATTCGGTACCAACTCCATGTCATAAACCCCAGATCACGATATTGGATATTGCCGTGGCCAAGTGTCATGCCGTATGTCCGGCCCACGGTTGATCGGAGGAAGCCCATGCGTCGCCTGTTGTCCAGCCTCGCCGCCATATCCCTGCTGGCCGTCCAGCAGGCCCAAGCTCAGCTCGACTGCCTGCAGCCGCAGGAACGGTCGCTCGTCGAGGTGGCCGCGCTGCGCAGCGAACTCATGGTGCTGGCCACCGGCTGCCGTCAGGACGAGCGCTACAATTCCTTCATCCGCAAGTACCAGGCTGACCTGATGGGCAACGAGAGGGCGGTCGGTGACGTATTCAAGCGCATGTACGGCAAGCGCGCGCAGCAGGAGCACGACCGGTTCACCACCGACCTCGCCAACGGCGAATCATCCGCCGGCATGCACCTCGGCACCGATTTCTGTGCGCGCAACAGCGTGATCTTCAGCGAAGTGATGGCACTGCGCAGCGCCGCCGAACTGCCGGCCTATGCCAAGGGCAAGGACCTGGTGCCGGCAACCGTGGATCTGTGCCCGCAGGTGGCACAGGCGCCGGCCCACAGGCAGGCCGCCGCGTCGAAAAACCACTGAATCAAGGCGTCACCGTTACCGCCGCACGGATCGTCGCGTCGCCCGGAATCAGTCGCACGCTGAACGCATCGGCGCCAGCGTAACGCGCCGCCGGCGTGTAGTCGATCCGCGTGTCGTTGCCGACGGTGTGGATCAACAACTTGCCGTGCGCGGGCGCCGTGGCGACCAGGCCGGCATCGAACGGTCTGCCGTTGTTGTTGACCGTGATGGCGCACCAGCCGCCGTCGTTGCCGACCTTCATCGCGACATCGACCAGTTGGCCCGCGGCAGGAGTGACCGGCGGTACCGTGCAGGCTTTTGCCGCGCCGGTCATGTCGGCGGCGAACACCCGGGCGGGCGGGGCAGACGGCGGCCTTTCGGCGCAGGACTGCAGGAGCAATGCCGTTGCCGCGGTCGCCAGTCCGAATCGCCAATGCTGCATAGCCGGAGAGCCTTCTGCCGTTCGCGCCGTGATGTAGCGCAATTGCGGCCGTGGCAAGGCATGAATTGCCGCTGCGCTCCTCGCGATGACAGGGGGAGCTACACGGAAAAGTACTTAGCGTGCGGGTTGAGCACCACCACTGCGCTGGTCGACTGTTCGGGATGCAACTGAAACTCCTCGGACAGTGACACGCCGATCCGCTCTGCGCTAAGCAGCGACAGGATCGGCGCCTGGTCCTCCAGCCGCGGGCACGCCGGGTAGCCGAACGAATAGCGTGAACCGCGATAGCCCTGCGACAGCATCTTCTCCATGTCGCGATCATCTTCGCCAGCGAAGCCGAGTTCGGCGCGGATGCGCTTGTGTACGTACTCCGCCATCGCCTCAGCCATCTCCACCGACAGGCCGTGCAGATAGAGGTAGTCCTGGTAGCGATTGTCCTCGAACCAGGCACGCGCGAAGTCAGACGCCTTCTGCCCCACGGTCACGATCTGCAACGCGATCACGTCGCGTTCAGAGTCATCGACGTCGCGGAAGAAGTCGGCGATGCACTCGCCGTCCTCCTTCGGCTGGCGCGGCAGGGTGAAGCGGGCAAGCTCCGTGCTGCCATCGGCATCGAAGATGATCAGGTCGTTGCCCTGGCCCGCCGCGAGCCAATAGCCATACGCGGCCTGTGGTTTCAGGATGTCCTCGGCCTCGCACAGCGCCAGCATGCGCCGCATCACCGGACGCAACTCCTGCTTCGCCCAGCCGAGGAAATCGTCCAGCGAACGGCCCTGCTTCCGGAACCCCCACTGGAACTGGTACAGGCTGCGCTCGTTGATGAACGGCACGATCGCCTTGGGTGCTGCCTCGATCACACGCGCACCCCAGAATGGCGGCGCCGATACCGGCACGTCACGGGTCAGCCGCTGCCGCCGCGTCTGCACGGCACGGACATCCACCGGACGGAACGCGCGCGCATCCGCCTGGCCCAGGGTGCGTGACGGGTTGCGCACCTTGCCGATGCGTTTCGCCTGCACCGCCGCCAGGTAGTCGTCGAACGCATTGCCCACCACCTTGTCCATCAGGTGCAGCCCATCGAACGCATCGCGCCCGTACGCAACGCGGCCACAGGCATAGGCGCGGACGCAGTCATCCTCGACATAGCCGCGGGTCAGCGCCGCGCCACCCAGCAGCACCGGAATCTCCAGCTCCTGCCGCGACATTTCCTCGAGGTTCTCGCGCATCACCACGGTGGATTTCACCAGCAGTCCCGACATGCCGATGGCGTGCGCACGATGATCTCTCGCCGCCGACAGCATGTCGGTCAGCGGCACCTTGATGCCGAGATTGACCACCCGGTAGCCGTTGTTGGTCAGGATGATATCCACCAGGTTCTTGCCGATATCGTGCACGTCGCCCTTCACCGTGGCGAGCACGATGGTGCCCTTCTCCTGCCCCTCGACACGTTCCATGAACGGCTCGAGATACGCCACCGCTGCCTTCATCGTCTCGGCACTTTGCAGCACGAACGGGAGCTGCATCTTGCCGGCGCCGAACAGGTCGCCGACCACCTTCATGCCAGCGAGCAGCACATTATTTATGATGTCAAGAGGCGACAGCATCTTCAACGCGTCGTCCAGATCGTCGGTCAGGCCCTTGCGGTCGCCATCGACGATGCGGTCCTTCAGCCGTCCTTCCACCGTGTCGGCGCGCTTCTTCACGGTGGCGTCCGCGGCCTTGCGGTCCGCGAAGATCTCCAGCAGGCGCTGCAATGGATCGTAGCCCTCCACGCGGCGATCGAAGATCAGGTCCTCGGCAATCTTCACCTCCTCCGGCGCGATCACGTGCAGCGGACGGATCTTCGACACGTGCACGATCGCACCAGTCATGCCCGCGCGCACCGCATGGTCGAGGAACACGCTGTTCAGCACCGCGCGCGCCGCCGGGTTCAGCCCGAAACTGACATTCGACAGGCCGAGGATGATCTGGATGTCGGGGAATGCTTCGCGGATTGCGGCAATGCCCTCCAGCGTCCATTGCGCCAGCTTGCGATCGTCCTCGTTGCCGGTGGCGATGGTGAACGTCAGCGGATCGATCAGCAGGTCCGATTGCGGCAGGCCGTATCGATTGCAAGCGAAATCGACCAGCCGCCGTGCCACCTCCAACTTGCGCTCGGCGGTCTTTGCCATGCCGGTCTCGTCGATGGTCAGCGCGATCACCGCGGCGCCGAACTGCTTCGCCAGCTTCAGCCGGTCGGCGGCGGCCTTCTCGCCATCCTCGAAGTTGATCGAGTTGATGATCGGCTTGCCGCCGTGCAGCTTCAGTGCTGCGGCGATCACCGGCGTTTCGGTGCTGTCGATCACCAGCGGTGCGTTCACCGCGCTGGTGAAGCGGCGGATTACTTCGTTCATTTCGCCGATTTCGTCGCGTCCGACGAAGGCCGTGCAGACGTCCAGCGCGTTGGAACCTTCGCCGATCTGCTCGCGGCCCATCGAAATGCAGCCGTCCCAGTCGTGCTTCTCCTGCGCCTCGCGCCACTTCTTCGAGCCATTGGCATTGCAGCGCTCGCCGATGGCGAAGAACGCGTTCTCCTGCCGCAGCGGCATCGGCTGATACAGGCTGGTGACTGACGGAACCCAAACCGGCTTGCGCAGCACGGGTGGCGGCCGGAAACCGCCGCGTCTGCGCAGCATCGCATCGAGTGCGGCGATATGTTGCGCGTTGGTGCCGCAGCAGCCGCCGATCAGGTTGACGCCATCTTCCTCGACGAAGCGTTCCAGCCAGGACGTCAGCTCTGCCGGGCCGAGCGGAAAATGCGTCTGGCCGTCGACCAACTCGGGCAGGCCGGCGTTCGGCTGCAGCGATAGCAGTCCTGGCCAGTTGCCGGCCAGCCAACGCACATGTTCGGCCATCTCCTGCGGCCCGGTGGCGCAGTTCAACCCCATCAGCGGCACATCCAGCGCATGCACGATCGCCGCGGCCGCGGCGATGTCGGGGCCGACCAGCAGCGTGCCGGTGGTCTCCACCGTCACCTGCACGAAGGTCGGGATGTCGCTGCCGGCCTCGGCGCGGGCGATCCTGGCGCCGTTCACCGCAGCCTTGATCTGTAGCGGGTCCTGGCAGGTCTCGATCAGGATGGCATCGACGCCGCCTGCCACCAAACCGCGGCACTGTTCCGTCAGCGCTGCCTCAAGCGGGTCGTAGGCAATATTGCCGAGGCTAGGCAGCTTGGTGCCTGGCCCGACGCTGCCGACCACCCAGCGATGTCGGCCGTCGGAGAACTGTTCCGCCGCCTCACGCGCCAGCTCGCCGCCGCGCTTGTTGATCTCGAACGCGCGGTCGGCAATATCGAACTCTGCCAAAGTTATCGGTGAGCCACCGAACGTGTTGGTCTCCACCATGTCGGCGCCGGCCTCAAAGTAGCTGCGATGGATGTCGCGCACGACATCGGGGCACGAGATGTTCAATACATCGGTGCAGTTCTCCTTGCCGAGAAAGTCCCGCTCCACGTCCAGCGGCATACCGAGAACGCGGGTGCCGACGGCGCCATCGCATAGCAGCACGGTATCGCGCAGCGCTTCGAGCAGGTGGGGACGGGCCATGCGGCGCTTCCTTCAGGCGGCGAGTTCGTGCGGCTGCGCGACCGGGGTGCCGGCGGCGCGCGTGGCGGGCCACAGGCGGATGGTGAGCGGGCCGTCGATCATCATCGGCTCGCCCTGCTGCAGCCCGGCGCCCGCGAGCAGACTGCGCATCGCGTCATCGCTGAACCCCGGCCAACGATGCGCCAGTTTGGTCAGCAAATCGTCGCGGCCGTGCTGCGCGAGGTCGATGATGATCAGCCGCCCACCCGGCCGTAGCACCCGCGCCACCTCGGCCAGCGTGCCCGGCGGGTCCTCGGCGTAGTGCAGCACCATCTGCATCACCGCGAGATCGAACGATGCCTCTGCCAGTGGCAGCCGGTACATGTCGGCGAGCCGCACCGAACAGTGCGTCAGCCCGGCGCGCGCCAGCCGGGACCGGGCCAGCGCCAGCATCGCCTTCGAGGCGTCGACGCCGACCCCCTGGCTGATCCGCGGCGCCAGCAATTCGAGTACCCGGCCGGTGCCGGTGCCGATATCGACCAGCCGTCCGCCGTCGTACTCCGGCACCAAGGCGAGGAGCGCCGCCTCCACCGCCGCTGCGGGGAGGTCCAGCGCCCGCATCTCATCCCAGTCTGCGCCTTGGCGGCGGAAGCTTTCGGATGCAACGCGGGCACGTTCGGCCAGTACACGCGCGGCCTGGCGGCGGTCGGCCTCCAGGATCGGGTCATCCGCCGGCAGGCGAACGACAAGGTCGCGGGCCAGCGCGCCGGGCTGGCCATGCGGCAGGGTGAACCAGACATTGGCGCCTTCGCGCACCCGATCCAGCAGGCCGCAATCGCACAGCAGCTTTAGGTGGCGGGACAGGCGCGGTTGCGATTGGCCGAGGATTTCGGTGAACTCCGAAACGCAGAAGGCGCCGCGCCCGGCCAGCGCCAGCAGGCGGAGGCGGGTCGGTTCGGCGGTGGCACGCAGGCTAGCCAGCAGGCGTTCCATGGCTTATGGATGACATAAACATATCCTTATGTCCAGACTATGAATCACGAAGCAGATGACCGAGTGTCGGTGCGGTTCGGCACGCCCGAGGGGAGCGAAGCCGTGCTGATCGAGGGTGACGCCGCCGATCGTTCCGGTCGGCCGGTGGCGCGGTTCCGCCTGTCGCCAAGACTGGCTGGACATGCGCCAGGCTGTGTCTGCTGCGTCCCGCGCGGACCGGTCGCGGAGGCGCTGGGCCGGCTGTTCGTCGCCCGGGCGCGCGGCGAGCAGCCGTGGTTCAGTTCGATCGCTGTTTTGGCGACATCGGCCGGCGAGGCCGCGGTCCGGGCGGCGCTAGCCGAGGATCAAGTCTGCGCGGGGCGATTTCGGTTGGTTGAGCGCTGACCCCAGATCGGGCGGATGCGCGTTCTGGTCATCTACTGCCACCCGGTGGCGGGAAGCTTCGCCGCTGCCGCTCATGATAGCGTTCTTCACGCCCTGGCCGAAGCCGGCCACGAAATCTCGGACGTTGATCTTTACGCCGAAAATTTCAATCCGGTGATGAGCAGTCAAGAGCGGCTGGATTACTTAAACACCGCACGTAACGAGCGGCTGGTGAAGCGCTACGACGACCAGCTCGCGGCGGCCGACGCGATCGTTTTGGTGTATCCGGCGTGGTGGTACGGCATGCCGGCGATGCTGAAGGGCTACTTCGATCGCGTCTGGCTGCCAGGGGTGGCGTTCGACGTGACGCAAGATGGCAAGGTGAACACCGACCGCCTGCAGCGCATCAAGCGGATCATGGTGGTCACCAGCTATGGTGCGTCATGGTGGATGGTGCGCATCGCAATGGGCGATCCGGCGCGCAAGCTGATTGGCCGAGCCGTGCGCGCGCTGTGCGCGCCTGACTGCCGGGTGACGTGGTGCGTGCACTACAACATGGACCGGGCGAAACCGGTAGAGTTAAGCCGCTTCCTGCGGCGGGTGCACGCGGCGGCGGCGGCGCTCGCCCGATAGGACGTTGGCCGCTGCCCTGGCAGCGCGCGTGCCGCTTGCCCTTTCCGCAACCATCCGCACTATTCGCTGCCAAACCGCATTCGCTGCCAAACCGCAGGAGGGAACCGATGCAACGACGCGACTTGCTGGTGGCGGCCGGCGCCGCGCTGGTGTCCGCCAAGCTGGCGCATCCGGCCATTGCGCAGGCAGCCGCGAAACCACTGAAATTCATCCCCGAAGGCAACCTGCAGAACCCCGACCCGATCTGGTCCACCACCACAGTGGCGCGCAATTTCGGCTACATGATCTGGGACACGCTGTACGGCTGGGACGGCAGCCTGGTGCCTAAGCCGCAGATGGCCGAGGGCCACACAATCGAGGATGGCGGGCTGACCTGGCGCTTCAGCCTGCGCGACGGCCTAAAATTCCACGACGGCACGCCGGTGCGCGCGGCCGACTGCGTCGCATCGATCCAGCGCTGGATGAAGCGCGACGGCTTCGCGCAACGCATCGAGGCCTCGCTGAACGAGCTTGTCGCCACCGACGACCGCAGTTTCGTGTTCCGCCTCAAGAAGCCGTTCCCGCTGCTGGCGCACGGCCTCGGCAAACCAACCGCCAATGTGTGCTTCATCATGCCGGAGCGGATCGCGAAGACGGACCCGTACAAGCAGATCGACGAATACATCGGCTCCGGCCCGTACGTGTTCAATCGCAGCGAATGGACGCCGGGCGCGCTCGCCACGTTCAAACGCTTCGACGGCTACGCGCCGCGGCAGGAACCGCCGAGCTTCGTCGCCGGCGGCAAGCAGGCGAACTTCGACCGCATCGAGTGGAACATCATCACCGACGCCGCTACCTCGTCCGCCGCCATCCAGTCGGGCGAGGAGGAATGGTGGCAGACGCCCCTGGTGGATCTGCTGCCGACGCTGCGCAAGGCGAACGGTGTGGTGGTCGAACGGCTCGACGACTTCGGCGTCGTCGGCTGCATGCGCTTCAACATGCTGCATCCCCCGTTCGACAACGTGAAGCTGCGCCGCGCGTTGCTGCCGGCAATCAATCAGGCGGATTTCATGAACGCCGCGATGGGCGGCGATCCGGAGCTGACGCGCGTCGGCGTCGGGGTCTTCACCCCTGGCTCGCCGCTCGCCAACACCGCGGGGCTGGAGACGCTGACCGGCCCGCGCGATCTGGCGCTGGCGAAGAAGCTGGTCGCCGAGAGCGGATATGCCGGCGAGAAGATCGTGTTCATCGCCCCCACCGACTATCCGGTGCTGAACGCGGAAAGCCTGGTGGGTGCCGATCTGCTCGGCAAGCTGGGGATCAATGTCGATCTGCAGGGCATGGACTGGGGCACCATGATCCAGCGGCGCAACAACAAGGATACCATCGACAAGGGCGGCTGGAGCGCGTTCTGCACCGGCTGGGAAGGCCTGAACCTGGTCGATCCCGGCGCGCACTACCCGATCGCCGGCACCGGCGAGAAGGGCTGGTTCGGCTGGTTCAGCAGCGAGAAGATGGAGGCGCTGCGCACCGCCTGGTTCGATGCACCCGACTTCGCGACGCAGCAGCAGGTGGCCGAACAGATCCAGCTCGATGTGTGGCAGGAGGCGCCGTACTATCCGCTCGGCCAATGGCTGCAGCCGATTGCGCACCGCACCACGATCGAAGGGATTGTGAAATCGCCGTTCCCGCTGTTGGACGGAACGGCTTCGCCGAGTGGTGTGGATCGCGGGGCCGGGTGTAGTTGGCGGGGAGGTGTATCCTTTTGATCCGGCGGGG
>Ga0209040_10000549_pt1 | contig 28813 bp, 28 predicted proteins | sample BogFormECP12_OM3_FD_188240 | JGI IMG/M metagenome (GOLD analysis project Ga0209040, IMG submission 188240) | Bog forest soil microbial communities from Calvert Island, British Columbia, Canada - ECP12_OM3 (SPAdes) (version 2) | ecosystem: Environmental > Aquatic > Freshwater > Wetlands > Bog ... | reverse complement strand
GAACTCAACCCGGACGGGGACGCGCCGCACGAGCATGCATTCAGGCGGCTCCTGGAAGATAAGGCCAACGACGAACCGGTCAGCGAGGCGTCCACTCGCTTCATGATCGACGAGTACAGCAGGTTTCCCACGTACAACGGAGCCCAGCAAGCACTGCACCGCGTCGTCAGCTTGCTGGCCGACGGCGGCACGGTGCTCACCCACTGTTTTGCCGGCAAGGACCGCACCGGGTTCGTGGTGGCGCTGGTGCTGGAAGCCGCGGGCGTCGAGCGCGACGCGATCCTGGCGGATTTCCTGGGTAGCAACCAGGCCGTTCCTCAGCTGCGGGCCCGGATTCTGGACGCGGTCCGGGAGCGATCCGACGTCGAAGTGACCCCGGAGCTGATGGCGTTCACCGAGGCGCGGCTGTCCGATGAAGTCCTAGGTGTCCGCGAGCAATACCTGGACACCGCACAGCGGACCATCGACGACAGCTTCGGCTCACTCGATGGATACCTGCGCAGCGCGGACATCACCGAGGCCGACGTGGCCCGGCTGCGCAGCGCCCTGCTGGGCTGAATTCAGCGCTGCGCAAGCGTCCCGGTGCCCGGCGCACCGACCTCCGGCGGGCCTCATTCCGACGCCGCGACAACCTATGGGCGCCGACAGCAGGGACTGAATTTATGTGAAGGAAAACCTGTGGATTTCTTAGACGCTGAGCGCCAGGAGGAGTAAATATATGTTGAATACCTGCGCCGCTGGGGCAGTCTCTTGCCCTGACGACCGCTAATCGCATAGGGCTCGGCCCCACGTCCGGGAGGTCGCAAATGTCAGGCCGCAAGCTTCGTTGGCTGGGTTTAGGACTGGTGGCTACCGGCGGTGCCGGTATCTTGACGCTCACCGCAATGATGAATTCGGCGTTCGCCTGGGGGGACGACATCGGATTGGTCATCGGCGGCAGCGAGCTGCCCATCCCCGGCCCCGGTTACGTGGAGGCCGCTGACGGTCTCTACCTCGATAAGTTGTACCCCGACCTGACCTTCTACCAGGCCACCTCAACCGACCCCGCTTTACCAGGATTCTATGGGAACGGGCTGTTCACTCCGGAGGGGGTTTATCCGCTGTTCGGCGGCGTCCAACAGTTGTATTACAACTATCCGCTCGATTCCGATGGCCTTCCGTCCCTCACCACCTCGGTAGGCCAGGGCGCCGCCATCCTGGAAAGCACGATCCTCAGCGACGAGGCAAACGGAGACGGCTCAACGGTGTTCGGCTACTCGCAGAGTTCCACGGTCGCTGGCATCACGATGCAGCTTCTGGACCCGTACGGCACGAATGAGTCGGAGACACCTAATGCCCCGCAATTCCTGTTGCTCGCTGATCTCAACAATCCCAACGGCGGGATATTGGAGCGCTTCAACGGCTTCGAAACGACGTCGGGCCAGACCACCGTCGACCCGCTGAACCTCGCGAGTCTGGGTTTCTCGTTCGACGGCGCGACCCCTTCCGACGACTACGTGACCACCATTTACTCGCTGGAATACGACGGCTTCACGGACTTTCCGCGATACCCGCTGAACTTCCTTTCCGACCTGAACGCGTTTTTGGGTATCGAAGAACTCCACGGCACGTATCTCAACGCCGCAGCCGGCGAGACCGGCCCCACGCCTACAGACATTGCTGACGCAGTTCTGTTGCCGGGGTCGGCGGCCGACGGCACCGCGGATAGCCTGACCAACTACTACATGATTGACACGATTGACGGGGAGCCCGTGACGCCGCCGCTAGTGGGGCTGCTACCGCAACCGCTGCAAGACTTGCTGGGGCCCGACCTGACGTATCTGATCAACTTGGGCTACGGCGACGGCACTCTCGGTTACTCCGTGACGGCTGATTCACCGGCGAACGTGCCCACCCCGTTCGGGCTGTTTCCCGAGGTCAGCCTGTCAACAGTGTTCAGCACACTGGTCACCGACACCGAGCAAGGCATCACGGCGTTCGAGCAGGACCTCGCGGATCCCGCCGCGTGGACGTCGTTACTGGACCCGGCATCGTCGGGGCAGAGCTTCACGGATCTGCTGTCGGCATTATCGGCCGACGCCGCTGATCCTGCCGCGACCCTTACCGACTTCGTCAACGCGATCTCAAGTGCGGCCTCCACGGCCTACTCCACGTTGCTACCGACGACGGACATCATCAACTCACTGGTGACCAGCCTGCCCGCGTATGACGTCTCGCTGTTCACAGACAACCTGTCGAACGGTGACATCCTCGACGCGCTAGGTTTGCCGCTCGCGGCTGACACTGGGATTGGCACACTGGCAGCCGGCTTCGAGGTCTCCATACTGAGCGATGCAGCCTCGCAGATCGCTGCGGACTTCTCGGGTCTGTTCTAGAAACTACGGCTCCAGCACGAGCTTGCCGAACACCCCTCCGTCGGCCAGGGCCTGCAGCGCGGCGGGTGCCTCCGAGAGCGGATAGCGCTGCGGCGGTGGCGGTTTCAAGCCCAATGACACCAGCTGGCTCAGACCCCAGGCAAACAGCGCCGCAGACCCGGGAACCTGATGCAGGTACTCACCCCAGGCGACGCCGAGCACGCCGACGTTGCGCAGCAGCAGCCGGTTCACCTTGACCGTCGGAATCGCACCCGCGGCGAACCCGATGACCAGCAGCTTGCCGTCGATCGCCAACACCCGGATGGCGTCGTCGAAGGCCGGCCCGCCGATCGGGTCGACCACGATGTCAACGCCGCGACCGTCGGTATGCTCGCGCACCGCTTGAGCCCAGCCGTCGGTCAATGGCAACACCACGTCGGCGCCCAGCGACTCGACGAATTCCATTGCGCCCGTCCGATGTACGACTGCAATGATCTTGCTCGCACCCATCGCGCGGGCCACCTGGATCGCCGCGGTGCCCACGCCACCGCCCGGCCCGAGCACCAGCACGCTGTCACCCGGACGCATCGCGGCGCGCCGGGCCAGCGCGAAGTACATGGTGTTGTAGTTCACCAGCAGCGACACCGCCTCGGCGTCATCCAGTTCCGCCGGACTGTGGATCACGTTGGCCAACGGCGCGATCACCTTTTCGGCGTAGCCGCCGAGCACACCGAACGCCGAGACCCGGTCACCCACTGTGAATTCCGACTCTTCCGGCGCCCAGTGCACCACACCGGCGGCTTCCATACCAGGGATGAATGGCGGCGGCAGCTTGAGCTGGTACTCACCCTTGCTCAGCAGCAGGTCCGGAAAGCACACCCCGGCGGCACGGACGTCGACGATGATCGTGTCGTCGTTGCCACTGACATCGTCGACGTCCGTGTACACCAAGCCGGACGGCCCTGAAAGCTCCTGTACTACACAGGCTTTCATTCGCGATTACCGGATCGAGAAGTTGGCCTGTTTCGCGGCGGACAAGTCGTCGATCTCGGCCCAATGTGCGGCGATCTCGTCAACGGACGGCGGTGCCTTGAAGGTGACGCCCTCGTTCTGGAACAGCGCCGTGCGCTGCACCTTGCCGCCGCCGACGATGAAAATCGAATCGGTGTCGGGCACTTCTTCGGAGCACAGGTAGGCCACCACCGGCGCAACGAAGTCCGGGGTGAGGTTTTTCAGCACCTCGGGCGGCAGGATGTCTTCGGTCATCCGGGTGGCCGCGATCGGTGCGACCGCGTTGGCCTTGATGTTGTACTTGGCGCCTTCTTGGGCCAACGTGTTGATCAGGCCGACCAGGCCCAGCTTGGCCGCACCGTAGTTGGCCTGGCCGAAGTTGCCGAACAGTCCGCTGGTGGAGGTGGCGACCACCACCCGCCCGAAGCTCTGCTCGCGGAAATGCGGCCACGCGGCGCGGATCACGTTGTAACCGCCGTACAGGTGCACCTTGAGCACCGAATCCCAGTTCTCGAACGTCATCTTGTGGAAGGTGCCGTCGCGCAGGATTCCCGCGTTACTCACCACACCGTCGACTTTGCCGAACTCGTCGAGAGCGGTCTTGATGATGTTCTCCGCGCCTTCGGGGTCGGCGACGCTGTCGTAGTTGGCGGCAGCGCGGCCTCCGGCGGCCTTGATCTCTTCGACGACCTGGTCGGCCATGTTGTGTCCGGCGCCGGTTCCGTCGCGGGAGCCGCCGAGGTCGTTCACGACAACGCTGGCGCCCTCCTTGGCGAGAGTCAGGGCGTATTCGCGGCCCAGGCCGCCGCCGGCTCCGGTGACGACAACGACGCGATCCTGCACTCCGGGCATGGGCTTCCTCTCTTTCTCGGGCTTCATCGCCCGACTCTTCTCACAGGCCGGTTCGGTTGGGTCGTGGCGACGCTAGAACAGCCGGCGCGCCAACTTCCACGCCCTATCTGTATACGGCGGGTAGACGAAGCTGGATAAGTCGGGCCGGGTCGGCTTGGTCAACACCGACTTGCGGTGGCTGAACTCATCGAAACCCCAGCGACCGTGGTAGGCGCCCATGCCCGATGCGCCGACGCCGCCGAACGGCAGCTTGGCCGTCGACACCTGGAAGGCCAGGTGGTTGACCAGCATGCCGCCCGCAGGCACCTCCTTGATCACCCGCTCACGCACCGCACGCGTCTTGGTGAACAGGTATGCCGACAGCGGCTTGGGCCGCGAGTTGACGAAACGTATTGCCTCATCGAGGGATTGGACGGTGATCACCGGCAGGATGGGGCCGAAGATCTCGTTGCTCATCAGCGGCTCGTCGGGATCGGGGTCGACGACCACGGTCGGTTCCAGGCGCAGGCCCGACGCGTCGGAGTTGCCCCCCAACGCGATCGTGCCCTTCGTCCTGGCCAGGTACCCGGTCAGTCGATCGAACTGGCGCTGGTTGACGATGCGCAGCCCGCTCTTCTCCTGAGACCGAAATGTCGTGATGGCCTGTTCAATCTTTTGGACGAGTTCGTCACGGATCTTCGCGTCGACCAGCACGTAGTCGGGCGCCACACACGTCTGACCGGCGTTGAGCAGTTTGATCCAGGCGATCCGCTTGGCCGCGACGTCGACGTCGGCGTCCTCCGCCACGATGACGGGGCTTTTACCGCCGAGCTCGAGGGTGACCGGCGTCAGGTGCGGTGCGGCGCCCTCGTAAACCTTGCGGCCGATCTCGGTGCCGCCGGTGAAAAACACCCGGTCGAATCCCTGCGCGATCAGCTCTTGGCTCACCGCGCCGTCGCCTTCGACCACCGCGATCGCATCGCTGTCCAGGTAACGCGGCACCAGCTCGGCCATCAGCGCTGCGGACGCCGGAGCGATCTCGGATGGCTTGAGCAACACCGTGTTTCCAGCGGCGATCGCGCCCACCGCCGGGCCGAGCGTCAGATAGAACGGGTAGTTCCAGGCGCCGATGATCAGCACCGTGCCGTAGGGCTCGTACTCCACCCAGCCGCGGCCGGGCAGCTGCGCCAACTCGAGCCGACGGTATTTGCGGCGCATCCACTTCTTGACATGCTTGGCCGCGTACCGGGCCTCGCCGGCGGTGCTCGCAGCGTCGGCCAGCCAGGCCTCGAACGGGCTGCGGTCCAGATCCTTGGCGAGCGCGTCGGCGATCGCCGGCTCGTTCTCGGCCATCATCTTCTCCAGCGCGCGCAACTGGGCTCGTCGCCACTCCACGCTGCGGGTTTTCCCGGTGGCGAACGTCTGCCGCAGGCCGGCGACGATTTTCGGGATGACGGAGTGGGTCGCGGGGGCACCAACGGTGGCGTTTGCGGTGACTTCGGTGGTCATCGGGCTTCCTTCCTGACCGGCGAAAACCCAATCCTAATCAACCACCCGGTTGGGCAACAGGTGCCCTCAGGTGTCGCAGGCGCCCGCTATTACGGCTTCTCGGCGGAGACGAAAACAGCCCGGAACGTCGCGGCCACGTTGGGTTCCTCCGGCAGCGGACGACCGACTTGGGTCAGGTAGTCGCGGCCGGCCAATGCTTCGACGCGCCAAGAGTGCGTGTCGAACCAGGCTGCCGGATCGCAGCGCTCGTCCTCGGTGTACCACAGGTCGCCGGGGTCGAAGACGTTCTCATCGCCGAGCCGCCGGCGCAGTTCGTCGGTCTTGGCGCGGCGTTTCTCGTATGCCTCGCGGGCCGCGTCGTCGAAGGTGAAATCCTCGATGCAGACCCGGCTGCCCGGCGCGCTCAGCGCGTCGATGTCGGTGAACAACCGGTCCTCGGCCTCACCCGGCAGGAACATCAGCAGGCCTTCGGCCAGCCACGCGGTCCGCTGTGCAGGGTCGAAGCCCTTGCCGCGCAATGTTTTCGGCCAGTCGAACCGCAGGTCGGCCGGCACCTCGTGACGGTCGACCACCGGCTGAACGCCGTGGGCCGCCAAGGTTGCGGCTTTGTACTCCAACACCTTCGGCTGGTCGACTTCGTACACGCTGGTCCCGGCCGGCCAGTCCAGCCGATAGGCCCGTGAGTCCAGCCCGGCGGCCAGAATGACGTGCTGACGGATACCCGCTGCTGCCGCCGCCCGGAAGTAGGCGTCAAAGAAGTGCGTGCGCGCGGCCTGGTAGTTGACCATGTGTGCACGGACCGCCTCCAACTCGGGATCGGCCGTGTACGTCGTCGACATCTTGGCGACCAACGCGGCGAGTTCCGGGCCGTCGATCAGCATCTGCGCGAACTCGTCGCGGATCAGCGGCTGCTCGCTGGCCGTCTCGGCCGCCCGGGCGGACGCCACCATGACCGCGGTCGCGCCGACGCTGGTCGCGATGTCCCAGGTGTCGCCGTGGCTACGGCTGTTGATTGCCCGGCTCGCCCCCTCGCCGCTGCGCGGCTGGGGGGTCCCCCCCGCGGGCCCCTCGAGGCCCGCATCGTCGCCGGGCGCCGGCGCAGTCACGCGCGTTCCGCGGTCACGAATTGCGCGAAGGCGTCCTTGTCGTCGGCCAGCGGAACGCCGTCCACCCAACGGTCCAGCCGGCGCATCTCGTCACCGGAGTTCTGCGCGGTGGCCCGCCAGCCGTGGTCGTTGAGCCAGTCGACGACGACCGCGCGATCGTCGTCGTGGTAGATCAGGTCCTGGATGTCGACGGTCTGCTCGATGCCGAGCTTGTCCGCCACCCCTTGGAATCGATCCCGCATCTCCTGCCGCCGCTCGTCGGCGTGGCTGGCCGCGGTTTCCACCGCAATCCGGCTGCCCGGCGGGCTCAACTCGGTGATCTGTGTGAACAGCCGGTCCTGGGCACCGGCGGGCAGATACATCAGCAGGCCTTCGGCCAGCCAGGCCGTCGGCGCTCCTGCGTCGAAGCCCGCGTCGACGAGGGCGGCCGGCCAGTCCTGACGCAGGTCGATCGGCACCTCGTGACGGTCGGCCGACGGGGTCGCGCCGTTTGCCGCCAGCGTGGCCGATTTGTAGGCCAGCACCTTGGGCTGGTCGATTTCGTACACCGTGGTGCCGGCCGGCCAGTCCAGCCGGTAGGCCCGCGAGTCCAGCCCGGACGCCAAGATCACCACCTGCCGGATTCCGGCGGCCACCGCCCCGGCGAAGTGGGCGTCGAAGAAGTGCGTCCGCACGGCCTGATAGCCGCGCATGTGTTGGAACACCGCGGCCGCCTCCGGGTCGAACGACTCCACCTTGGCGACCAGGGAGTCGTCGAGCATGCTCTCCCACACGCCGGTGCCGGCCTCGCTGACCAGCAGCCTCGCGTAGGGGTCGCGGATCAGTGCATCTGGGCGATCGGTTTCGACGGCTCGGGCGGCAGCCACCATGACCGCCGTGCTGCCGACGCTGGTGGCGATGTCCCAGGTGTCATCGTGGGTGCGCAAGGTGCGCGGTGTGCTCATGGGGTTCACGCCTCCCTACAAAGTGCGTCTGGTAATCAATCAGCTGCGCCGAGCTGGGCGCGCAGCAGCCTGGTGGTGAAGGCCTCTTCGGCCAGGTCCGTAGGTATTGGCCGGCCGAGTCGACCCATTTCGTCGGCGTTGCTCACGGCGCGCACCCGCCACCCGTGCGCGGTCAGCCATTCGGCGGCATCCGCACGGTCGCTTTCCTGGTAGGTCAGCGTCTCGACGTTGATATCGAGGCCGAGGCGTTGGCGCATCCGCTCCCAGCGGACCCGCCGCGCCGCGCGGCGTCGTTCGGTATCGGCCGAACCAAGGCTGAACGCCTCAACCGCCACCTGGCTGCCGGGCACGCTCAACTCCGTGAGCATCTCGAACAGCCTGTCCTGCGCTTCGGCCGGCAGGTAGGGCAGCAGGCCCTCGGCCAGCCATGCGGTGGGTTGGCTCGGGTCGAAACCCGCGGCGGATAGCGCCGCCGGCCAGTCGTCGCGGAGATCCACCGGCACGGTCCGCCGGGTGGCTTTTGAAATCGCACCGGCCGAGTCCAACGTGGCCGTCTTGTACTCAACGACCTGGGGCTGGTCGATCTCGTAGACCGTGGTTCCGACCGGCCATTCCAGCCGGTAGGCCCGCGAGTCCAGGCCCGCGGCCAGGATCACCACCTGACGGATTCCGGCCGCGACGGCGTCGGCGAAGTAGGTGTCGAAGAAATGCGTCCGCACTGCTTGGTAGTCACAGGCCAGCCGGTGGGCGCGTCGCCCGTGCTCGTCGTCACCGATCCACTCAAGACCAGGGCTGGCCAGCCGCGCCCAGGGCTGCCCGGCCGATGACACCAACACGTAGGCGAAGTCGTCCCGGATCAGCGGATCAGCTGATGCCGTCTCCACCGCGCGCGCCGCGGCGACGCTCAATGCGGTCGCGCCAACGCTTTCGGTGATGTCCCAGCTGTCCCCTTCGGTACGCACCGAGCTCACGGCGTGAAGATCAGTCATAGCGCCACCCATGTTACCGAATAGGTTAGGTAACCTATCTGTTCTGTGCGCTACATCACTGGCCCTTATTCGGGGCGCTGGGTGAGGCTGCCGGCCAGCAACCGGTGCAACTGACGGGTGACCGTTTCGATTTCATGCCGGTTCGCGACAAAGCCGGCGTAGAAACCGACTCCGAGCAAGACCGCGATCAGCAGCTCGGTGAGCGCCGAGGCATCGGTATCCGGCGCCAGCTCGCCACGCTTGATCGCGTCATCAATGGCCCAGGACAGAAATTCCCGGCTGGTGCGAACCGAGTCGGCTTCCTCGTGGCTCAGGTCGGGGTGCCGCTGCGACTCCAACGCGACGGTGATCAAAAAGGCCGCCGCTGTTCGATTTTCGATGTCGGCCTGTGTTGCGGCATCGACGAACGTGGACACCCGATCTATCAGCGTCGTCTCGCGCTGTGCCCGCTGGATACTGGCGGCGACAACCACGTCGTTGGTCTCCTTCGCCACTTCTCGATAGAGCGCGCGCTTGTTGGAGAAGTAGTGATTGATGGCGGGCCGGGTCAGGTCGGCCCGGATCGCGATCGCCTGGAAGGTGGCCGCGTCGTAACCGCGTTCGCTGAACACCTCGCGAGCGGCACGCAAAATGCGCTTCCGCGTCTCGGCCGCCTTCGCTGCAGGGGGGCGACCCGGTCCCCGGCTCGCGGGCTGGACCACGGATAAATTGTGCCATAGATCACACTTTTGCCCGCCGCGCAAGCCAAAGGCACTTGTTAGCTGACCGGTGGTCGCGCGGAGCTATGCGGCATCAACCCGTTGGGCGGAACGCTGCCGAACTTTCCGGCCTGGAAATCTTCGAACGCTTGGATCAGCTCAGCCTTGGTGTTCATCACGAACGGGCCGTAGTGGAAGACCGGCTCCCGGATCGGCTGGCCGCCCAGGATCAGCACCTCCAACGCGGGTCGGCGCGACTCCTGTGACGGCGCGGCGGCGACGGTAATCCGGTCTCCTGGACCGAGGACCGCCAACTGGCCCTGCTGGATCGGGTGTCCGATCGGGCCGACCGATCCGCGCCCGGAAAGGACATAGACCAGCGCGTTGTAGTCGCGGTTCCATGGAATGTTCAGCCGTGCGCCAGGTTCGACGGTGGCGTGCGCCATCGTGATCGGCGTGTGCGTGACGCCGGGGCCGCGGTGACCGCCGATATCCCCTGCGATGACGCGGATCAGTGCGCCGCCGTCCTCGGAGGAGAACAAAGTGACGTCGGTGCCCGCGATGGCCTGATAGCGAGGTGCGGCGAACTTGTCCTTCTTCGGCAGGTTCACCCAGAGCTGGATGCCGTGAAACACGCCCCCGCTCTCGACCAGGTCAACCGGTGGCGTTTCGATGTGCAGGATGCCGGCACCTGCGGTCATCCATTGGGTGGCGCCGTCGGTGATCAGCCCGCCGCCGCCGTGCGAGTCCTGGTGTGCGAACCGCCCGTCGATCATGTAGGTCACCGTTTCGAACCCGCGGTGCGGATGCCAGTCGGTCCCCCTGGGCTCGCCGGGCTGGTATTCCACCTCGCCCATCTGGTCCATGTGCACGAACGGGTCCAGCGCGGCGGTGCTGACTCCGGCGAACGCCCGGACCACCGGAAATCCCTCACCCTCGTAGCCGTGCGGCCCAGTGGTGATCGAGCGGACGGGACGTTCGGTGTCGGCCGGACGCGCTGCGGACACCCGGGCCAAGGTCAATGTGTCTGCGGTTACCGCGGGCATCTGTACCTCCTAAAACTTGGTTACCCGATATAACCGGACTGCGGTCCGATTATTCCCTCGGGGGTCCCTTCAAAAGCCGCTGCTAACGTCACTGGCGATGCTGGAGGCAGAAGACACCGATCCTGAGCGCGGCGATCGATTGGGCCGCTTCATCAGAAATCTCGGATACCTCTACAAATGGCTGTTGCTGGGCGTCGTCGTCGGTGTGGTCGCCGGCTTCGGCGCCGTCGTTTTCTATCTGGCGTTGCGCTACACCACTCATTTTTTGCTGGGCTATGTGGCCGGCTACCACTTGCCCACCCCGCTGGTCGAGGGCGGGAGTCCCGGTTCTTCCCATTACCAGCGGCCGTGGGCGCTGCCGCTGGTGACGACGGCGGGCGCGCTGGTGTCCGCGTTGATCGTGGCCAAGTTTGCTCCCGAAGCCAGCGGGCACGGCACCGACAGTGCGATCGAGGCGATCCACACCGATCCGCGAGCTCAGCTGCTTCTGCAGCAGCCCAGCGACTTTGATTGCCTGCTTTTCGGTCATGCCCGGGATCGTGACCTGCGTCATGGCTACCTTCCTGAGGTCGTCCCGCACGGTCCGAGGTCGAATACCCGATGACCGCGAGCCGTAACCGCAAGACCTGTCACAGTGCGCGGATGTCCTGAACCGGCAGTCGAGCGCCTCGGCGCGGCTCGTAGGCCAGTCCGCTGGCCTCCAGCAACCGGATAACCCGGTAGCGGTGCGGCCGCATCGGCTCGAGCAGCTCGACCATGTCGGCGTCGTCGATCGAACGTCCCAAGAGCGTCCACCCGATCATCGTGGATATGTGGTAATCGCCCACCGACAAAGCGTCGGGATCGCCGAACGCACGTTGCGTCGTCTCGGCCGCCGTCCACACTCCGACTCCGGGGAGCGACGTCAGCGCCTCCCGGGCCTGCCCGGCCGGCCACGACGCCAGCCGTTCCAACGACGGCGCCCGCTGCGCGCAGCTGACGACGGTCCGGGCCCGCCCGGGATCGACGTTGGCACGGTGAAATTCCCACGACGGGATGTGCCGCCACACGTCGGCAGACGGCGGCACCCGCATCCGCGCAGGCGCAGGTCCCGGCGGCGGCGTGCCGAATTTGGTCACCAGTAGGCGCCAGGACCCGAACGCATCGGCGCCCGGTACCCGCTGCTCGATGACCGCCGGGATGAGGGCTTCCAGGACCTGACCGGTGCGCCCAAGCCGCAGGTGCGGCACTCGCCGATGCGCGGCGGCGACCGTCGGGTCGGCCGGGACGAAATCCGATGAATCGTCTTGCGCGCCCAGCATCGTCGGGAGAGCGTCGAGGAACTCCTCAGCGCCGCTCCCCCATGCGGTGCATTCGACGGCATCGGGCGCGGCGCGGGTGATTCGCGCCGTCACGGACCCGCTGCGCAACAGGCTGGTTCGCCAGATGGCGCCGTCATCAGCGACCTGATAGCAGGGATCACGCGGACCTCGGCGTAGCGGGAAAAGAGTGAGCCCGGGGCTGACCACGCCCGCGAACTTCACCGTGCGAGCGCTATCCACCACCTGCTCCCGCCCGGACGCCGCAATTGCTGATGCCGATGATCATAGGTTCGGGTCGGGGCCGCGCATGATTGACCGGTGACTGTTTTCGGGGTCAGGATGGCGGAGTGACCGTGCCGGCGACGATGCAGAGCGAAGCGATGTCGAGGAGCGGCGCCAGATGACGGCGCCGGCGACGATGCAGTGGGAGCATCTCCCGCTTGCGGGGGACGAAGCGATGCTGAGGAGCGGCGCCACATGACCACGCCGTTCGACGATCCGCAGGCCGAACTGGCGTGGATGTTCCTGCAGTGCCTGTCTGACGGCGCAGACGTCGACGAATGCTTCGGGCTGCTGAGCGACGACTTCACCTACTGGAGCATCCAGAGCCCCGAATCGGTCGACAAGGCGGCGCTGCGTCGAGAGGTCGAGCGGCGCAAGCGCCGGGTCGAGGTAAGCCTCGACTTCATCCGATGTTTCAACGACGGCGAAAGCGTGGTGATCGAGGCACAGGCCGACGGCGAGACCGCCGACGGAGTGCGCTACAACAGCCCCGCCGTCTTCATCTTCGAGACTCACGACGGCCTCATCACCTCGTTGCACGAATACAGCGACACCCGGCTCGCCGCGCTGGTGTTCGGGCCGGCTGATTCCTAATCCTGTTCGACGGTGATCTCGGCCTTGTCGGGGTAGAAGGCGACGTGACCGGCGATCGCCGCAACCGCGGGGTAGGGCTGCTCGTATGTCCAGATCGCGTCGTCGACGGTGTCACCGGCGCTGGTGGTCACACTGTAGTAACCGGCTTCGCCCTTGTACGGGCAGTACGTGCTGGTGTCGGTGCGGGTGAGCAGCTCTTGCACGACATCCTCGAGCGGAATGTATTGCACTGCAGGGTAAGTGGACTCTTGCAGCTGCAGCGCGTGGTGTGTGTCGGCGACGACCTGGCCGTTGACACGGACGACAACCCGCGCCTGGGTCGGGTTGATCGTGATCGGATGCTCGGTGGTGGGTTCCAGAACAGGCCGACTGGTCATGGTGACATCTCCTCACGTGTGGATAACTGGTGCAACACCGTGCGGCGCGCAAGATTCCCGTCGCGGGCAAAGTCAGTTCGTTCCAAATGCGTAGCGGTGGTATTGAGACATGTTGGCCACCGCCGAAACCAGCGCCATCACCTTGCCCATCAGCTTGGCGGAGCGCGGCAGCTTGTCGAAGGTGTCCGATTCGAACCACCGCTGCCAGGCCAGCAGCCGCACCCCGGGCACCGCCGCGACGATGTCGTCGGGCCCGTTGATCGCCCACCGTAAGGTGGATCCCGAGCGGCGCACCACCGAGTTGAGCACCTGCGCCTTGATCCCGAGCCAGTTGAGTGCGTCGAACTGCAGCTCACCCGAGCCGAAATGCCCCACCACCCTGCGCAGCAGCGCGATGCCGTCCTGTTCGGTGAGGTACATCGTCAGCCCCTCGCCGACCATCAGCGCCGGCCGGTCGGCGGGAATGTCGGCCAGCCACTCCGGATCGGTGACCGAGCCGGCGACGACGTGATAGTGCTCAGCGACCGGGTAGAGCTGGGTGCGAAGCGCGGCGACCTCCGGGTAGTCGACGTCGTACCACTCGACACCCGGACCTGGCTGCAGCCGGAAGAACCGACTGTCCAGACCGCAGCCCACGTGCAGCACGACGGCCTGTGGATGCGCGGCCAAGAATTGGCTGGTCCACGCGTCGAAGTGTGCGGTGCGGGCAGTCACCGACGGCGCTCGGCTCGCGGTGATAGTGGTCTTGCGCCAGTCGTAGTCGATGCGCTCGACGATCTGTTTGGCGAACCGATCACCCAGAATCGGCTCCTGGAAGTCGGCGTCCAGCGCCTTGGCGTACAACGTCGCCAGCATCGTCTGCGGCGCCCCGCTCAGGTCGATGCGCACCCGTTGGGTTGTCACTCGCCCGAGGCTAGCTCAGCCGGCGGGCGCCAACATGTCCTTCCACCCGTCGTCCCCAAGGTGGTTCGAGTCTTCGAGGGTGTACTTGCTGCCGTCGGCGCCCACGACTTCACCGCTGGATGGAACGTAGATCGCCGACGGGCTCGCCGGCGTGTAGATGCACGGATTAGGTTGCTGCCCATTGCACTGCACGGTGCCCGAGCCGGGCCGCTGCAGCGGATCGTCGACCGGTGGGGGCGGTGCCGGCAACCGATCGGCCGGTGCCGGGTTGAGCCCGTTGTTGATCGAGGGCGCCGGTATCACCCTGCCTGGGTCGACGGGTTGATCACAGCGAGCACCGGGGGCGGGGCAGTTCCGCAGCTGATTGGGATCGCCGTACCACGGGTTGGTGCCCAACGGAATATACGGTTTGTTGTCGCGACACTCCCGTGGCGTCGCCGCGCGCTTGCCGGGAACATCGACACACGGATAGTTACGGGCACCGCGCACCACGTTGGCCGGAGTATCTTGCGGGATCTTGCAATACGTTCCGGACGGCAGCGGCGCCCTGCTGGTTTCCGCGGGCGACCGCCACTGCGACGCAGGAAGGAACCCGGTCATGCACGGCGGCGGATTATTGATCGACAGGTTGAAACCCATCAACACCGATCCGGGAGCGGACGCGACCAACGTCTGCCCGACCGCGGCGATCTCCGGCAAGAACACCATCAGCTGCTCAAGACCTTTGTTGTAGCGCTTGAGCATGTCGGCAACGATCTCCAGGTTCGCCAACGTCTGCGGCAGCGATTCGCGCACGTCACCGAGCACCTCGTTGACCTGATCGGCGGTCGGCGCCGCCTTCGTCAAGATGCTCTGCACGTGTTGGTCGTTTTGTGCGATCTGCGCGGTGAGCACGTCGAGGTTGTGGGACCACCGCTCGATCGAATCACCCGAGTCGACTTGGCTGTCGATGATCGGTGCGGTGTTCTCGATGATGTCGTTGACGTCGGATATGTTGGCCTGGAAATCGCCGACGATCGACTGCGTCGAATCGACCAGACGTTGCAGCGCCGGACCCAACCCGCCAACGGCCTGCGCCGTTTCGTCCAGCAGCGACGCGATCTTGCGCTTGGGTAACACCGACAAGCCGCGGTTGGCGGCGTCCAGCGCGGGGCCTATTTCGCTGGGCACGGTGCCCTTGGTAATGGTTTGTCCGGGCTCGAAGAACTTCCCCGGATTACCCTTCGACACCAGGTCCAGGTATTGCTCACCGATCGCCGACACCGAGTGCACATTGGCTGATGCATCGATAGGAATCTTGTAACGGCTGTCGATGCTCAGTGTCGCCCGGACACCATGTTTCGTCGGCTCGACCTTGGTGACTCTGCCTATCTGGATCCCTCGGTAGGTCACATTCGACGTGCGATACAACCCGCCCGACGCCGGCAGCTCCGCGACCAACCGATACTGACCGACGCCGAGCTGGCTGGGAATGCGCAAGTAGTACCAGCCCAGCGCAACCAGCGCTGTCACCGTCAAAACGGCGAACACGATCAACTGCATGCGGATGAAGCGAGTCAACATCGCTTACTCACCCCGCTCCACGGGCGCGTCGGCCGGGTTAGGCGAGAACCGGATGTCGGGAATCATCGTTGCGGGGTCGCGACCCCACGACTGTTCGAGCGCGCGCAAGGCTCCGGAAAACCCTGTGCCGGTGAAGATTGCATTGTCGATCGTGCTTAGTGTGAGGTCCAGCGCCCCGGATACGTTGATGTAGTCGCCGCGTACGATCTTGGGCACGCTGTCGATGCTGAACGGCGGTGACAGCAAGAAGGTCAGCGCCTCAATCAAATACGGTGCGGCACGGCCCAGCTGCTTGAGCGGCCGCTGAAGCTGACTCAGATCCTGATGGAGATCGCCCTGCGCCGCCGACAACGTCTGGTCGACGACATTACTGATCCGCCCCACCGTTTCGACGGTGTTGGCAAACAGGTCGCGCTGCTTGGCGAAATGCTCCACCAACGGCGGGAATTCGGTCAGAACCTGGTCCAGCGTGTCCGTGCGGTTGCTGACATAGGACAGCAGCCGGTCGGTGGAGTCGATGGCGTGGCCGATGTCGTCGCGCTGCTGGTTCAGCCCGCGGGCGAAGGTGTCCAGCTTGCCGAGAAAATCTCGGATCTGTTGGGCCCGCCCGGCCAAAATCTTGTAGACCTCGTTCTGGATCACCGCGAGATTCGGCACACCGCCGCCGCGCAGCACCATGGCCAGGCTGGCCAGCGTCTGCTCGGTGGAGGGGTACGCCGACGCGTTGCCCAGCGGGATGGTGTCACCGTTTTTCAGCGGCTGCGGTGACGGGTCCACTGGTGCGGCCAGTTCTACGTGCTGAGAACCCAACAGGCTGGTCTGACCGATCTTGGCGGTGGCATTCTTCGGGAGCTTGACATTTTTCTCCAGGTCCACGGTCAGGGCCGCGACCCAGTTCTTCAGGTTGATCGCGCGAACGGTGCCGACGAACACATCGGCCACCAATACGCGGCTATTACCGTTGAGCGCCAGCGAATTGGGCATCTGGACGTAGATGGTGTAGGAGCCCTTGCCACTGCCGGGACCGCCGGGCAACGGCACACTGGCGATACCACGCCAGTGCCCGCATGATGTCAGCACGACCGTAGCCGTCAGCAATGCCAACGTCTGCCAAATTCTGCGGCGCACCAGCCGCCACGACCTCACGAGCCCGGTCCAGTCGGTGCGGGCGGGGGTGCCGTCGGCGACGGCAGCGGTTGCGGGTACCACGGCGGTGGCAGCGGGTTGTTCTCGTCGTAGGCATTCGGCGGTCCGGCCATGTTCTGCCCTGGCGGTAGCGGTGCGATATTGGGTCCGCCCATGAGTTCAGCCAACGACTCGGCAGTCAACAAGTTCGCCGTAGCCGGCTGGACGTGGACCCCTTGCATGCCCGGCGCGACAATCCATCCCGGTTCGGAGTTGCGATGTGACCACGGTGTATCCCGCGAGAAGATTCCCGGGACAGTGGTGTCCTTGTAGCCCGGCGGCGGCTGCAAACGCGGCTCGGAGTAGGCGACGTTCTTGGGCAACGTGTCAGCAGAGCTGAAAAAGTTGATTCCGGACGGGAAGTAGTTGAATTTGATCGCATCCATGATCGGCGCCAGATATTGCGCACATAGCTCCGCCGAATCTTGATAGCCGAGTCGGCTACCGGACTGAATCGCGCTGCAGATGAACTGCAATGGGTTGGCGAAGTTGGTCAATGCAGCCACGCCGGTCAAGCTGCCATGTGCCGGCTCATAGATCGCGAGCACGTTGGCGGCCATGTTGGGCAGGATGTGCAGCGCAGTCTCCAAACCCTCGCGCGGTTCCGGCTGCATGATTGCGGTGGTGGCGTCGCCGAGGTTGTTGACGTCGTGTGCTAGTACCTCTCGGTTCTCGGTCAAGAATGTGCTCGCGGTGGACAGCAAGCTGTCGGTTTGTTGGATGGCGTTGGCGGCTGCCTGATCGGAACTGGTAAGCCTGTCGGTGATTTGGGACAGGTCTTTGTTCAGCGCGACGAACTGCTGATCGTCTCTGTGCAGCGCATTGACGAACAACGCCAGGCTGTGGAGCACCGAGAAGAAATCCCCGCGGCCTTCGTCCAGGGTGGTCAGTGCGGTCGACAAGCTGTCCAGCGTGTTGTTGATCTGCTTGCCCTTGCCCGCCAGCCCGTCGGCGAAGGATTCGATGACGTCGCCGAATGGCCCTTTCTTCTGATCTTTGGTCGGGCCGAGACTGCTGATGATGTGAGTGATGTTGTTGCGCAGGTCATCCCACTCGACCGGCACCTGAGTGCGGTCTTCGGGGATCACCGCATTGTCGGCCAGCACCGGTCCACCCCTATACGGTGGCTCCAACTGAATGCTTCGTGAGGCCACCAGTGTGGGGTTGAGGATCACCGCTTGCGCGCTGGCGGGCACCTTGTATTTGTTGGCGTAGTGGAAAGTCACCTTCATCTTGTCGCCGACGGGTTGGATATTGTCAATCGCGCCGACGCGGATGCCCATGATGACAACCTTGTCCCCGGCGTAGAGCGCGTTGGTTTCCGAGAAATAGGCGACCGCAGTGTTGTTGGTCAGCTTCTTGTAGAGCTGCGCACCTACCAGAGCAGCGACGAGACCGCCTGCTAGTACGAGTGATCCGATGATGACCGCGGCGCGCGACAGCCGCGGCAGCCGCAGCTTCTGGATATCGAAGATCGTGCTCATTGGCTACTCCCTCCCGTTCCTCCGGGCGTGATGAACGGCGCCGGCAGCTGCGGGCCGGGCCCTGGCGGCGCCGTGGGTCCGGGTGGCAGCCCGGGCGCGAAAGTCGACGGCAGCGGAGTGGGACCGGCCGGCTGCAAGCCCTCCCTGCGCGCACCCGGTGGCGCGTTAGGCGGCAGCGGCACCGGTGTACCCGGCACGTCCGGCGCCGGCGTCCCGGGACGCCCGGCGTCCGAGACCCCCGGCGTCGGCGGCAGGCCGTTCGGCTTCGGCGGCGACGAGAGCACGTCGGGCAACGCCGGATACGGCCCGTTCGGCCCGAAGGGACCCTGCCCTTGGTCGACGCCCGCGCACGGCATCGGGTTGCCCGGCCGCGGGAGGAGTTCCGGCGGCGGGACGTAGGAGCACGGCGAGCCCGGCGCCACCGCGGGTCCCGGGTGATCCGGCGTGCCCTCGAGTACCCGCGGCGCCGGCGGGGGTGCACCGTTGGGGAACCGGGTGCCGTTGGGGTCGGGGAACCGGAAGGCCGGCAGGCCGGCGCTGCGCCAGAAGTCCTCCGGGTCGATCCCGCGCTTCTTGAACGCGGCATCCACCCACGGCTGCAGGATCCAGTACGGCAGCAAGTTGCCGATCATCACCTTGAAGTAGGGTCCAGAGCCGACCGCCTCGCTCAACGCCGCGGTGTAGTTGCGCAGCGTATTCAGCACGTCGGCAAGGTCTTTCTTGTGCGCAACCAGCACGTCGGTGACGGTCCGCAGCTGTTCAAGTAGGTGGTGCAGGTTTGGGTTGTCATTGATGAGACCCTTCACCTGTGTGGAAAAGGCCGACACGTTGGCCAGCAGCGCGTCAATGGCTCGTCCACGCTCGTTGAACGCGGCCAGCAACTCCTGGGTGTTCCGCAGCAGCGCGTTGATCTGTTTACTGCGGTCGCCGAGGACACCGGCCACCTTCCTGGCCTCCGCGAGCAGGTGTTTCAGTTGCTCGTCGCGCTTGCCGAGGGTGTCGGAGAACTTGGCCACCCCGTCGAGAGCCGCGCTCAGGTGCGGGTAGGTCTCTTTGACGGTCTCCGACAACACATTCAGCGATTTCTTGACCGTCTCGATGTTCCAGCCTGAGGCGGCCTTGGTGACGTCGAAGAACGCGTCATAGATCTGGTACGGGGTGGTGCTCTGCCCCAGTGCCAATACGGCGCCCGGTCGCAGCGGCCGGGTACCTAGCGGCTCGATCTCGAGCACCTTCTTGCCCAGCAGCGTGTCGGTGCGGATCGCCAGCCGGCTCTCGGTACCGACGGTGCGCGTGCCCGTGGAGAACTTCATCACCACGTGGTCCCCGTCGATCTTGAGGTCTTGCACCGTGCCGACGTCCATGCCGAGAATACGCACCTTGTCGCCCTTGCTCAATCCGCCGGAGTCGCTGAACTGGGCGTAATAGCTCGCTGTGGCGAACAGCATCGGCAGACTGCTAAAGCTCTGTCCCACACCGACAATGAGCACTACCACAGCGATGGCCAGGACTCCGACACGCACCCGGTTGGCAGGTTGCAGCGCTCTCATTGCAGCGTGCACCTCCCCGACGGCTGCGCCCAGAGCTTGATCGAACGAACCGGACCGCCCGGCTGGAGCCCGTTGACCTTGATGGCGAGGTCGCAGAGATAGAAGTTGAAAAAGTCGCCGTAGATACCGCTGGCACGCCCGATGATGTTGAACGCGTTGGGCAACTTGCCCAACATGTCACCGAGCTTGTCGCGCTGCTCGACCAGTGGCCCGACGACGGTCTCCAAGTGACCGACCGTGTCGTGCAGCAGGGCCCGGTTGTCGGCCAGCAGGTCGGCGACCGTTCCCGCCGCATCGCTGATATGCGCGGTCCCCTCGCCGAGGGGAGCGGCCCGGTCTTTTAAGCTGGTGGTGAGTACCTCGAATTTATCGATCGTCTCGTCGAACTGCTTTCGATGCCTAACCGTGGTGTCCAGCACGGTGTTCAGGTTGGTGATCACCTCACCGATCGCCTGGTCGCTTTCGGCCAAGCGGTCGGTCAGTTGGGCGGTCTGATCCAGGATGTCGTTGATGGTGCCGCCCTCGCCCTGGAAGACGGTGATGATCGATGAGGCGATGGTGTTGACCTTCTGCGGATCCAGAGCTCGGAACAGCGGCTTGAAGCCACCGATGAGCGCATCGAGGTCCAGGGCCGGCTCGGTGCGGGATAGCGGAATGAATCCGCCTGGCGGCAACACTCTTTCGGCGCTTTCCCCGGTTCCTCGGCTGAGTTCCAGATATCGGTTGCCGATGAGATCCTGGTAGCGGATCTCCGCGGTCGTCGATTGATACAGCGGCACCGAGCGGTCGATGGAGAAATCGACGCGTATCCGCTTGTCCCCTTCGACCAGGTCAACCTTTTTGACCTTGCCGATTTCCACGCCTGACGCGCGGACGAACTGACCGGCACGTAATCCGCTGGCGTTGGTGAACTCTGCGGAATAGGTGTTGGTTTGGTCGAAGCGGATCTGACCGAACACCACGACGATGACTGCGGTGAGCAACAACTGCACGGATGCGACAGCCGCAACCCGGATGAGCGTACCGGTGATCTTCATGGGTTGATCGTGTTCTCCCCGTACTGGCGCCCCCAGACGTATTCGCTGGCGAGGGGCTGGCTGAGCTCGAAGTGGTTGTAGGGCGCAATGCTGTTGCCGGAATCCATCACCAAATACGGTGCCGGCCACAGATCACGGGTGATCGGCTGCCAGCAACCCGGCGCGCCGCCGGGTCCGCCCCGCCCGTTCACCCGCGGCAAATTGTCCGGATACACGTAAGGGTTCTCTGTTCCGGCAGGCGCAACGGCGAGCTGCGCCGAGTAATGGTTGCCGCTTTCCAGCACCGCAACTTTCGGGGCAAGATCGGCGAAGTTGCGGAGGGTGCAGAAGACCTCCGGACTGTAGGTGTCGAGTAGGTGGGCGGTCGGTGATAGGTCAGCGAGGAGGCGGATCAAGTACGGCTTGCTGCGGGTGAAAATGTCTTCCCCGGTGCTGGCGAAGCCGGACGCGGCCAACAACGCGGCGTCCAGTTCGGCCTGATGCCTGTTGAGCGTGCGCGCCGTCGTCACCGCATTGTTAAGCGCGTCAAAGAGATCCGGTGCGGCGTTGGCATAGACATCGCCGAGAGCCGCAAGCTGTTGAATGTCGTGGCGGATCACCGGCATTTGTGGATTCAGGTCGTCGAGGATCCTGTTGCCGTTGACGATCGACTGACCGAACTTTTCGCCCAAACCGCTTAACGCCTGCGCCGCCGCGCTCAGCGTGAGGTTCACCTTGACCGGGTCGATGCTCTGCGAAAGCTCTACGAGTGTCTGGAACACCGTATTGAACTCCGTCGTGATTGATGTCGCGTCAATCACTGTCGCGGGTGTGATCGGCTGCGACGAAGGGTCTTTCGGAGAGGTGAACGACACATACTTGTTGCCGAACACTGTGGTCGCCTGGATTTTCGCGACGACGTTGGCCGGAATGAGGTCGACGTACTTCGGATCGACATCGAGCGCGAATTTGGCCGCCGGCTTACCGTGATGCTCGACCTCGGAAATACCGGCTACCCGACCGATGCTCACGCCGTTGTAGGTGACCTTCGAACCCCGATCCATTACCAGACCGGCACGGGATGCCAGCATCGTCAGCCGGGTCTTGGCGGTGAAGTCGCCGCGAAACTGCCCGTATATCAACGCAAACACCAGTGCGCAAGCCAGAAACAGCCCCACCGCCGCCAAGGTGTCCGGCCAGGTTCGGGGCTTGCGGTCCTTCTCCTTTTTCACGGGAATTGTCATGCCCCGCTACACCGTGAGGTTGAAGTTCGGGTCGACGCCGTAGAGCGCGAGCGACGTCAGCAAGACGACCATCACCGTTGACACCAACGAGAAGCGCATCGATCGGCCGACGGCCTCACCCACACCGACCGGGCCACCGCTGGCGTTATATCCGTAGTAGCAGTGGGTGATCATCACGATCACCGCCATGACGATGACCTCCGCGCCCGACCAGAACACGTCCTCGGTGCGCAGGAATGTTCGGAAGTAGTGCTCGTAGGTGCCCACCGACTGGCCGTAGAACAACGTGGTGACAACCTGTCCGGACAGGAACGACATCACGAGCGCCATCGCATAGAGCGGGACGACCACCACCAGCCCGGCCATCAGCCGGGTGGACACCAGGAACGCGACCGACTTGATGCCCATCACCTCGAGCGCGTCGATCTCCTCGCTGATCCGCATGGCCCCCAGTTCGGCGGTCGCACCGGCGCCCACGGTGGCCGCGAGGGAGACACCGGTCACCACGGCCGTGACCACGCGTACGTTGGCCAACGCCGCGAAGAATCCGGTGAACGCCTCTACCCCGATGTTGCCCAACGACGCGAAGCCTTGGATGGCGATCAGCGAGCCGCCGGACAACGTCACGAAACCGACGATCGCCGCGGTACCGCCGACGACAGCCATCGCACCGGTACCCATGCCGATCTGGGCGATCAGTCGCAGTGTCTCCCTGCGATAGTGCCGCAGCGCCCACCCAATCGACCAGCCGCCGATAACGGCGAACCTGGTGAGGTGCCCGGCCTGGTTGACGGCTCGGACGGTGCCGCCGACATAGTGGTTGAAGTTCGCGACAGCGCGTGGATAACGCGCCTGTACAACAGCGGCTGCTGAAACATTAGCCATGTCAGCGGCCCGTCCCGAACCGCACGCCGATGGTGGTCAGCACGACGTTGACGGCGAACAGCGCGAGCACGCACAACACCAACGTCTCGTTGACGGCGACGCCCACTCCCTTGGGGCCACCCTTTGTCGTCAGCCCGCGGTAGCAGCCCACCAGGCCCGCGATCGTTCCGAATATCGCGGCCTTGATGGTCGCAATGACGACCTCGGGCAGGCCGGTGACCAGGGTCAGCGTGGCGAGATATGCGCCGCCAGATACATTCTGCAGACCGACGCCGAAGATGAAGCCGCCGACCAAACCGATGGTGATAACGGTTCCGTTGAGCAGGGTGGCGACGACGGTCGCCGCCACCACCCGCGGCACTACCAGCCGGTGGATGGGGTCGATGCCGAGCACCTCCATCGCGTCGATTTCCTCGCGAATGGTGCGCGCACCCAAGTCGGCGCAGATGGCGGTCGACCCGGCGCCGGCCACCACCAACACGGTGGTCAGCGGACCCAGTTGGGTGACCGCACCCAACGCCGCACCTGCACCCGAGATGTCGGCAGCGCCAAATGCGGCCAGCAGAGTGTTGAGCGTGAAGACGATCAGCACCGTCAGCGGTATCGAGACCGCGATGGTGGGTAGCATCGCGACTCTGGTGATGAACCAGCTCTGGACGATGCACTCGCGCCAGTGAAACGGTTTACGAAACAACGCTTTTCCGGCCAGTACGCACATATGGGCGAAGCCGCCGATCGTCGCCAGCGGAGGCTCGAGCTGGTCACGCACGTAGTCGGTGAGCCGGGCCGGCGTCGTCGTTGTCACCGCCGCCTCACCGCAGAACGCGATTGCGTGAGGTAACCCACAGTCACCATGCGTCACACTATGTAGCAAAAATCACTTCAGCTACATAAGACACGCGGAGAGTCTGGTTTAGTTAAGTTAAGCGCGATTCCGGCTCACTCGGATGGCGCCGTCTTACTGTTTTGCCTGGCGTTCTTCAGGCCAGCCCAGAACCGCGCGGCCTCCCGGATGGACTCCTCGACCGGCCTTGGCTGCCAACCCAGTTCGCGGCCGGCCTTGCTGGCGTCGACGTGGGCTTCGGCCCGCATCATCCGCACCGACGCCAGGCTCAGTTCGGCATCTTTACCGGTCAGCCGGGCTCTGAGGCTGCCCAGCGCGCCCAGCCCGTAGAGCGCCGGCACCGAGATGGACCGCCGTGGCGGCGGCACACCGGCTTCGTCGGCCGCGATCTTGACGACCTCCTTCAGCGGAATCATCCGTTCGGAAATGAGGTACCGCTCACCGTTGCGCCCATGCTCGGCGGCCAGCAGCAAAGCCCTGGCCGCGTCGTCGACACCGACGACCTCCAACTGGATGCCGTTCATCAGAAAAGGCAGCTTGCCGAAGACCGCGCCGGCGATGAACGCACCGTGCGGCGTGCGGGCCCAGTCACCGCCGCCATAGGTGGTCGAGACACACATCGCGACGGCGGGCAAACCGTTTTCCGATGCGTATCGCAGCACCATGTCCTCGGCCTGGACCCTCGACTCGACATAGGGGGTGAGCCCGCGGCGGTCGATCTGGTCGTCTTCGGTTGCCACGTGGCCGTGCCGACGGCCCACCGTCGCATAGCTACTGGTGAACACGAACCGCTGCAGCTTTGCGGCGATTGGTTTTTCGACGGCGACGTCGAGGACGTTCCGCAACCCCTCGACGTTGGTGCGAAAGAGCGGTGCAGGGTCTTGCAGCCACGCCCGGGTGTCGACCACGCAGTAATGCACCTCGTCGCAACCGTCCATCGCTTGCCGCACGGTGGCGGTGTCGAAGACGTCACCGTGGAATCGGGTGACCTCGAGATCGTCGATGCTGCGGGTATTGGCGGTCGGGCGCACCATGGCACGCACGTCGGCGCCCGCGGCGACGAGTTGGCGGGTGACATGCGAGCCCAAGAATCCGTTGGCGCCGATGACCAGCTTGGGTGCGCTCACGCTGAACCTCCGTACTGACGCAGCCACCGGGCGGCATCGTCGTCGAGCGTGCCCAACGCCTCCGCTTTCTTGCACCACTTGATCGCCGCCCGCAGAAAGCGCAGCGGGTTGTAGATGTCTTCTTGCCGGCACCACTGGCCGTCGCCCGCGTAGGTGATGATCGAGATGTTCGTTGCGCTGATGATGGTGCCGTCACCGGGGTCGCGCATCGGGTTGTCCAGCTCGCAGATGATCCGACCGGTGGGCTCGTCGATGACCGACCACAGCGACGGGAAGGCCGTCATATGGCTGCCCGGAAAGGTCGACATCGTCTCGCGGATCCAGGTGAGTACCTGATCGCGGCCCTTCATGGTGCCTGCGGCGTGCTCGATGTAGTCGACGTCCGGGGTGTACTGCTGCACCCAGGCATCCCAATTCCTGGTCTCGGCGGCGCGGGCCACTGTCTGCTCGAAACTCTCGAACGCGGCGGTCAGCTCGTCGCGGGTAAAAACCTGCTCCACGCAAGAAACTAGAACACGTTCTATCGCGGTTTGTCGAGCAACTGTCCGAACACACGACCGGCGACCGGCGCTTCTGGCGGCCCGTACCGCGACACGGGATAATCCGAAGAATGACGGACTACAGCAAGGCAATACTGGCCGGCGGCTGCTTTTGGGGCATGCAGGACCTGATCCGCAAGCAGCCCGGCGTGGTTTCGACCAGGGTCGGCTATACCGGCGGTGACGTTCCCCATGCGACCTACCGCAACCACGGAACGCACGCCGAAGCCATCGAGATCATCTATGACCCGGCACGCACCGACTTACGCACGCTGTTGGAATTCTTTTTCCAGATCCACGATCCGACCACCAAGAACCGGCAGGGCAACGACGTCGGGGCCAGCTACCGCTCTGCGATCTTCTACGTCGACGAGGAGCAGAAGCGCATTGCGTTGGACACCATCGCAGACGTCGAGGCGTCCGGCCTATGGCCCGGCAAGGTGGTGACCGAAGTCAGCCCCGCCCGCGACTTCTGGGAGGCCGAGCCCGAGCACCAGGACTATCTGGAGCGCTACCCCAGCGGCTATACGTGCCATTACCTCCGGCCCGGCTGGAAGCTGCCACGTCGCGCCGCGGCCGACCGCTGAGCGAGCCGACTCGCAGCCACGGGCTCCCGAGCGAAACCCCTGACTGCTCGTGCAAAACCGAACATGCCGGCGGCGCTGCCCACCAATAGGGTGCCGCCGGTCAGTGCTTCGATGAACAACCGCGGAACGACATCGAGACTACTTTATCAATCTGTCGCTTGATTTTCTTGTCTTTATACTTTAGAGTCTTGGCTCTGCGATAACCCTCACGTTCGGAGGAACACCATGAACGCAAAGCCGATCACTTTGGTCACCACCGCGACCGGGAAAACGGGCCGCGAGACCGTACTGTCACTGCTTTCGCGCGGCCTACCGGTCCGTGCGATGGTTCACCGTGCCGACACGCGCGCTGAAGCGTTACGCAGCCGCGGGGCCGAGATCGTTGTCGGAAACCTCGCCGACGTCGATGACATCCGCAAAGCGCTGCACGGCGTGCAGCGCGCCTACTGGGCTGCCCCGACGGCACCGAGCGCGCTGGAGGCGGCCGCCATCTTCGCCGCTGTGGCCGAAGAAGAGAGGCTCGAGGTGGTGGTCGCCATGAGCCAGTGGCTGGCCGACCCGGGCCATCATTCGGCGCAAACCCGCGCTGCTTGGCTCACTGATCGGGTCTTCGAATGGATGCCGACCGTCGGCTCGATCACCGTCAACCCGGGGTTCTTCGCCGAAAACTACATGTACACGCTGGACGCTGTTGCCCAATTCGGTTTTCTCACACTGCCTTTCGGTGAAGGGCGCAACGCCCCGCCATCTAATGAGGACATCGCGGCAGTCGCGGCTGCGCTGCTCATCGACCCCGGCCCGCACTTGGGACAGAGCTACCGTCCAACTGGCCCGGCCCTACTCAGCACGAGTGAGTTCGCCGAGATTCTGGGCCGGATACTGGGCCGCACGGTCCGCTACCGCGATATTCCCTTTGCCCTGATGGCCAAGTCCGCTAAGTCAATCGGCTTCAGCGATTACGCTCTTACCCAGCTCGCGTGGTATGTCGACGAGCTCAAGCGCGGCACCTTTGCGATAGGCGCTCCCACCGACGCCGTCCAGCGGCTCACCGGCCGTCCCCCTGAGGACATGGCCACGATCGCCCGTCGATACCTCAATGCGCTCCCCGGCACCAAACGCAGTCCGTCCGGCATGGCCCGCGCAATGCGGGTGCTGGCGAAATCTTCGATCACTCCGGCACCGAGCCGCGCACGCTATCTCCGCAGCTTCCAGGACGGCGCGTCCATCGGCCGACTGGCTGTCGACTCCGATCGCTGGCGGTTGAGCCACGACCCCGACCAGACCCAAAACCCACCGCGAAGCGTTGTGACGCCGGAGATGGCGCAATGACGGAGAACACCACCGCCCAGTACGCCGTTGGCGGCGTACGCGAGCGCATCGACACCGCGTTGCGCCAGGCAGGAAAGAATTTCGACGCGCTAACACCCGGCGACTTCACCACGTTCGAGGACTTTCACTCGCTCGGCCGGGTAGGAACCACGAGCCTGCTGGCGGCTGCCGGGGCTGAGAGCACTGATCACGTCCTGGACGCTGGGAGCGGCATTGGAGGCACCGCACGTCTGCTCGCAGCCGAATACGGCTGCGAGGTGACCGCGATCGACCTCACTGCCGAATACTGTGACACTGCAAGGTGGTTGAACGGCCTAGTGGACCTCGACGACCGCATCAAGGTAATCGAGGGAGACGTCACCGACCTGCCGCTGCCAGACGCCGCCTTCGACCTCGTCGTCAGTCAACACGTTCAGATGAACATCGCCGACAAGCCGCGGCTGTACAGCGAGGCTCGCCGCGTCCTTCGGCCTGGCGGGCGACTTGCACTCTGGGATGCCGCCGCCGGACCCCGGCAACCCCTTCGCTTTCCGGTCCCATGGGCCAACGTCCCCGAACGCAGCCACCTCATCACTCCCGACGAGCTCGCCACAACGCTGCAGGACGCCGGCTTCGCACTCGAGGTATGGAACGATTTGACCGAGTTCTCTGTCGAGGCCATGACCCCATTGTTCGATGCGCCCGGCGATCCCCGCGGACTCCAACTGCTTGTCCCCGACATACAAACCAAAGTCAGAAGCCTGCTGAGCAACGCACGCGAAAACCGGCTGGTGCTCATACAGGCCGTTGCCCGGGCCGTCTAGCAGGCCCGCTATGCGCTGAGCGCCAGCCCGGGATCACCTGATAGCTGGAATACCGCGCGCATCTCGTCGACGTCGGTGTCGGCGCCGTCGAATCTGCATCGCCGCATCGCAGACTTGCGCTCAGCCGCGGTGGCACCCATACGCGCAGTGATGAGATCGGCAGCGGTTGCGGTCAAAGTGACCGCCGGCGCTTCCGTAAAGGCAGCCAGGTTAGGTCCTGCAACCGCGAATTCGAAACGGCGGCGGTCGATTTCGACACGGTAGGACGCGGCTAGGTCGCCGCTCTCGGCCGGGTCGAAGCCCAACAGGATTCCGGCGAGGAACCCATTCAACGCCGTTATCGCGCTATCGGCCGGCTCCAGCAAGTCGAGTCCGAAGGTGGCGATTGCCTTGATCACTGGGAGCACCTTGCGCCACCCGGTATCGCTGAGTGTGTAAACGGTACGGGCGACCGGCGGCGGCAGTTCAGTGCGGTCGATCAAGTCCGCGTCTTCAAGTTCACGTAGCCGATCGGCCAGCAGGTTCGTGGCGATCCCCGGAAGTTCTGCGCGCAAATCACCGTAACGGCGCGGCCCGCCGACCAGTTCGCGCAGGATCAGCAAGGTCCACCGCTCGCCGAGAACATCGAGACCCCGCGCGATCGGGCAGTTCTGGTTGTAGCTTCTCGCCGGCATGTCAGAAGCTTATCGATCTATAACGTCTTTTTCAACAT
>Ga0209040_10000547_pt1 | contig 28906 bp, 28 predicted proteins | sample BogFormECP12_OM3_FD_188240 | JGI IMG/M metagenome (GOLD analysis project Ga0209040, IMG submission 188240) | Bog forest soil microbial communities from Calvert Island, British Columbia, Canada - ECP12_OM3 (SPAdes) (version 2) | ecosystem: Environmental > Aquatic > Freshwater > Wetlands > Bog ... | reverse complement strand
GATCGCCCTGACAAAATCCCTCTATCGATGCCCATGCTGCCAAGCCGTCTCAACCCGGCCGGCCTTCAACCAACGCTTGTGACACAGTAGAACTATTCGCCCGGCGGGAAACGCATTTTGTCGTGGTCCGACGACAATACGCTGCGATTGTGGGACGCGGCGACCGGAGCGCCGAACGCCGCGCCCCTCTGGCAAGGTGGCCCGGTCTTGGGCGCGGACTATTCACCGGACGGGAAGCGCATCCTGTCGTGGACTACTGGCGCGACGCTGAGGCTTTGGGACACGGCGACGGGGGCGGCAATCGGCGAGCCGTTGCGGCACGAGGCTTTAGTCTACGACGCGGTGTATTCGCCGGACGGGAAGCGCATCCTATCGTGGTCCGAAGACAAGACGTTAAGGCTGTGGGACGCGGCGACGGGGTCGGCGATCGGAGCGCCGCTGCGGCATGAGGGCGTTGTGGTGGGCGCGGTCTATTCGCCGGACGGGAAGCGCATCGTGTCGTGGTCTCCTGATACAACACTCAGGCATTGGGACGCGGCGAGCGGGGCCGCGATCGGCGAGCCGTTGCGGCATGACGAGCTGGTAAGAGGCGCGGTCTATTCGCTCGATGGGAAACGCATCCTCTCGTGGTCTAACGACAACACATTGCGGCTGTGGGATGCAACGACGGGAGCCCCGATCGCCGCGCCCTTTCGGCACGCGGGTTCCGTTAACGGCGCGGTCTATTCGCCCGACGGGAAACGCATCTTGTCGTGGTCTAATGACAACACGTTGCGGCTGTGGGAGGCGTCGACGGGATCAGCGGTCGGCGAGCCGCTGCGGCATGACAAGCTCGTGAGTGGCGCGGCCTATTCGCCGGACGGGAAACGAATCCTGTCGTGGTCCGACGACAATACGCTTCGGCTGTGGGACGCGGCGACGGGGGCGGCGATCGGCGCGCCGCTGCGGCATGAGGGCCGGGTCAACGGCGCGGTCTATTCCCCGGACGGCAACCGTATCCTGTCGTGGTCTTCTGACAAGACGCTGCGGGTGTGGGACGCGGCGACGGGGGTGGCGATCGGCACGCCGCTGCGGGATGATAGCTTGGTGTTTGGCTCGGTCTTGGGCGCAATCTATTCGCCGGACGGGAAGCGCATCGTGTCGTGGTCTCCTGATACAACACTCAGGCATTGGGACGCGGCGAGCGGGGCCGCGATCGGCGAGCCGTTACGCCACGACGACATTGTAAACGGCGCTCGCTATTCTCCGGACGGGAAGCGCATCCTGTCGTGGTCTTTTGACAAGACGCTTAGGCTTTGGGACGCGGCAACCGGGGCCGCGATCGGCGAGCCGTTGCAGCATGAGGATGTTGTGCGGGGCGCCGTCTATTCGCCGGACGGGAAGCGCATCCTGTCGTGGTCTTTTGACAAGACGCTGCGGCTGTGGGACGTTTCATGGCCGGCCGACAACTTGTTCCAGATCGCCTGCAATTACACGCCGATGATGAGCTCCAACGAGGAGATGGATCGCCTTTCCAAGCGCTACGGGGTCAAAATCGAGGAGCGGATCTGCCAGCTTGGCGTCAAAATTCCCGATCCGGACTGGAGCCGCACGGAGCCCGCGCACGCGGAGTAGGGGCTCGACGGCGGGGCGATTATCACATTGCGAAGGGCTGCGCCCGCGCATGTTGTCATTCCCACTCGCTCGCGGCGCGGCCGATCGCGTCAGGGCCAGGCGGCCAGGAGCGCCCTTAAGCCTGCGACAAAGGCGAGCGGCTGGTCGATCATCACATGGTGCTCGGCCTCGGGGATCTCGACATAAGGCGAGCCCGGCGGGATGAGGCTCATGAGGTAAGCAGCGTCCTGCGCCGCGAAGAGCCGGGACTTCTCCCCGCGGACCACCCCGAGCGGCGCGCCCGCCGCTTTCAGCATCGGCGCCGGATCAATGCGCTTCGACTTCTCGAAGAAGCCGGGATCGAAGCTCAGCGCAAAGCCCGGCCGGCCCTCCGCGTCCATGGCCTCCGTCGCCGAGCGGCGGGCGATGAAGTCGAGGATGAAGAGGTTCGCGCACGGCTGCGGCGGCATGAGCCGGAAGCGGGCGACCAGCGCCGAAAGCGACGGGTCGACCCGCCGCGCCCGGGCCGGCCGAGGCGGCGGCGGGGTCCGCGGGGTCTCAGGCGCGAAGACCGGCGGATCGACCATGACGGCGCCGGCGATCTCGTCTGCGAATTCGGCGGCGAGCCCGGCCGCGACGCGCCCGCCGAACGAATGGCCGACCACGACCGGCGGCCCGGCTGCGAACGCGCCCAGGGCGCGCCCGGCCTCGCGCGCCTCGCGCACGAACTGCTTGAAGTCGTACCGCTCGCGCCAGTCCGAGCGCCCCATGCCCGAAAAGGTCGGGGCGACGACCCGCCGCCCGGCCGCGAAAAACGGCGCGATGAAGGCCCACCAGTCGGCGTGCGCCGCCCCGCCATGCAGGAAGAGGAGGCCCGGCTTCCCGCGCTCGCCCCATGCCAAGGTCTCGATCCGCGCGCCCTCGACCGCGACAAAGGCGCGCTCCGGCTCGCTCGCGAGCGCCTCGACGAACCAGGCCGGCGCCGGCGGCTTATGGCCGTGGTGGGCCGCCAGCGGCGCCATGAAGGATGGGTCGTTCAACGCTCGGCAGGCTCAGGCGACTTCGAAGAAGCCGGCCGCGCCCATGCCGCCGCCGACGCACATGGTCACGACGACATCGCGCGCGCCGCGGCTCGGAGTCATCGCGTAAACGTCCCGCCTTCGGTTGCAAGCTTTTCCAAGAGCGGCGCCGGCTTGAAGTCCTCGCCGAACTTGGCCTCGAACTCCTTCAGCTTGCCGAGCACGGTCCTCAAGCCCACGTCATCGGCGTAGAACATCGGGCCGCCGCGATAGACCGGCCAGCCGTAGCCGTAGACCCAGATGACGTCGATGTCGGAGGCGCGCTGCGCCATGCCCTCTTCGAGGATCTTCGCGCCCTCGTTGATCATCGGATAGGCGCAGCGCTCCAGAATCTCGGCGTCGCCGATCTTGCGCTGCGCAACCCCCTTCGCGGCGGCGAAGTCGCGGATGAGCTTTTCGACATGGACCGAGGGCCTGGCGTGGCGCGCCTCGTCGTAGTCGTAGAAGCCGGCGCCGGTCTTCTGGCCGCGCCGTCCCTCCTCGCACAGCATTTCGCGGATCGTCGAGCGCTTCGACGTCTCGGTTGACCAGCCGATGTCGAGGCCGGCGAGGTCGCTCATGGCGAACGGTCCCATCGGAAGACCGAAGTCAGTGATAACGCGGTCGACGTCCCAGGGCGTCGCGCCCTCGAGGATGAGCTTCATCGCCTCGCGCTGGCGCTGCGCCAGCATGCGGTTGCCAACGAAGCCATAAGTGACGCCGACGATGACTGGTATTTTGCCAATCTTCGGGGCGAGCTGAATGACCGTCGCCAGGACAGATTTCGATGTCTTCGCGCCGCGCACGATCTCGAGAAGCCGCATCACGTTGGCGGGCGAGAAGAAGTGCATGCCGAGCACGTCCTCGGGCCGCTGGGTCTTGGCCGCGATCTCGTCGATGTCGAAATAGGAGGTGTTCGAGGCGAGAATAGCGCCGGGTTTGGCGACGCCGTCGAGTCGCTCGAACACGCTCTTCTTGAGGTCCATGTTTTCAAACACGGCCTCGATGACGAGGTCGGCGGCGTTGAGCGCGCCGAAGTCGAGCGTCGGCGTCAGCCTGCCCATGCGCTCTTCGACTTGGGCCATGGCCATGCGGCCCTTCTTGGCCGTGTTCTTGTAGTTGCGGCGCATGACCGAGACGCCCCGGTCGAGCGCGTCCTTCGAAGTTTCGACGATCGTGACCGGAACGCCTGCCGTGAGGAAGTTCATGGCGATGCCGCCGCCCATGGTGCCCGCGCCGATGACGCCGACGCTGCGGATGGGTTTCGTTGGGATGTCGGGTCCGATGTCGGCGACCTTGGCCGCCTGGCGTTCGGCGAAAAAGACGTAGCGCTGCGCCTTGGACTGGGTCGTCCCGAGCAGCGCCATGAACATTTCCCGCTCCTTCACTATCGCGTCGTCGAAGGGCAGATCGAGCGCGTTCTTCACCGACTCGATCGCCTTCTCCCGCGCCTCGAACCCACGAAACTTGCGCGCGTTCGCCTTGTGGATCGCCCCGAAGATCTCGGGATGGGCGCGCGCAGGTTCGAGCTTCTCCGAACGGTCGCGCACTTTCTTGAGCGGCGCCTTCTCGGCGATCAGGCGGCGGGCGAAGGCGAGGGCGGATTCGCGCAAGCTCCCCTCTTCGGCGAGTTCGTCGACGACGCCCCATTCCTTGGCTTCCCGCGCGCTGAACGGCGTGCCCGAGAGAATGACCTCAAGCGCCTTCTCGACGCCGATGAGCCGCGGCAGGCGCTGCGTGCCGCCCGCGCCGGGGATGAGCCCGAGCTTGATCTCCGGCAGGCCGCACCTCGCCGAGGGAACGGCGATGCGGTAGTTCGCCGTCAGCGCGACCTCGAACCCGCCGCCGAGGGCGGTCCCATGCAGCGCGGCGATCACGGGCTTCGGCGCGTTCTCGACGACATCGAGGACCTCAGGCAGATGGGGCCGGGCAGGGGGCTTGCCGAACTCGGTGATGTCGGCGCCAGCCAAAAACGTGCGGCCGGCGCAGATGAGCACGATCGCCTTGACGGCGGGGTCCGCGATCGCCGCTTCGACGCCGCGCTTGATCCCGTCCCGCACAGCCTGCGACAGCGCGTTGACCGGCGGCGAGTTGATCGTGACGATCCCGACTTCACCGTCAACGTCAAGCTCCGCGACAGGATTGATCGACGTCACGCTTTCTCTCCTCGCAAGCGGCCACGGGAGTGCTTATGCTATCGCCGAGTTGGCGCAAAGAGGCGGAGTTCAGCCGGGCGCCGAGCGGGCCTTGTAACGCCGGGCTGAGCCCTCGCGTATATGGCGGTGACCATTTGCGCCGCCCGGCGTCGCTTTGAAGGGAGATGGCCGTGAACTCAGCATTCAAGCCAGGCGCAGGCGTCGTGACTCTGCTTGTCGCCGGAGCGTTCGCCGCGGCCTCCTTCGCAATTTCAGCTTCCACCGCGGAAGAAGCGCGTCTCGTCCCGCCTCCCGCCGTGGACGAGAAGATTGGCGGCTCGACGGCCGAGACGACCGTCCTCGCGGGCGGTTGTTTTTGGGGCGTGCAAGGCGTGTTCCAGCACGTCGAAGGGGTCGAGAGCGCAGTCTCGGGTTACGCCGGCGGCGCGGCCGCCACGGCGCATTACAACATGACGACGCGCGGCGACACGGGTCACGCCGAGTCCGTGCGGATCACCTTCGATCCGAAGCGGGTCAGTTACGGCAAGCTTCTCCAGATCTTCTTCTCGGTCGCTCACGACCCGACCGAGCTCAACTACCAGGGGCCGGACAGGGGAACGCAATACCGCTCAGCGATCTTTCCCCAGAGCGGCGAGCAGGCGCGCATCGCGAAAGACTACATCGCGCAGCTCAGCGCGGCGCATGCGTTCGACGCGCCGATCGTGACCGCAATCGAGCCGGGCGCCGCCTTCTATCGGGCCGAGGACTATCACCAGGACTATCTCGCCCACAATCCGGACCAGCGATACATCGCCTACTACGACATGCCGAAGGTCAAGAACCTGGAGCGGCTCTTCCCCGACCTCTACCGGGCAAAACCAGTCCTGGTGGGATCGCTGACGAACTGAGCCTTTCAGGCGAGCGCCGCCGGCTTCGGGCCGCCCCAGGCCCAGTCCAAGAGTTCGATCGTGTGGACGATGGGCTTCACCGTGCCGCGGCCGATCTGGGTCATGCAGCCGATGTTGCCGGCGGCGACGATGTCGGCGCCGGTCGCCTCGATGTTGCGGACCTTGCGCTCGCGCAAGACGTCGGCGATGTCGGACTGAAGGATGTTGTAAGTCCCCGCCGAGCCGCAGCACAAATGCCCCTCGCGCGGCTCGCGCACCGTGAAACCGGCCTTGGCGAGCAGCTCTTTCGGCTCGCGCGTGATCTTCTGCCCATGCTGCATCGAGCAGGCGGAATGATAGGCGACCGACAGCCCCGCAGCATGAGCGGGGGCCGGCAGGTCGAGCGTTGCAAGATATTCGGTCACGTCCTTGGCGAGCGCCGAGACGCGCTTCGCCTTCGCCGCATAGGCCGGGTCGAGGCGCAACATGAAGCCGTAGTCCTTAACCGTCGTGCCGCAGCCGGAGGTCGTGATGAGGATGGCGTCGAGGCCGCCGCCCTCCATGAGCTTCGTCCAGGCGTCGATGTTGGCCCTCGCGAAATTGAGCGAGTCATCCTCGCGGCCCATGTGATGCACGAGCGCGCCGCAACAGACCTCGCCCTTCGCCTCCACGACCTCGACTCCCAGGCGGTTTAGAAGACGCCTCGCCGCCACGTTGATGCCGGGATCGAGGACGGACTGGGCGCAGCCGGCGAGAATTGCGACCCGGCCATGATTGACTGTGGGGGGAACCATTTCAGCCCGAGGCGACGGCGAAGCGCGCGGCGAGGCGGGCGCGAGGTCAAGCATTGCGCCGAGCGGCTTCAAGGCCGGCACGCCTTTCATCAGCGGCGCGAACGGCCGGCCAAGCTTGGCGAGCTTGAGCGCCGCCCGGAAGCGCGCGGGATAAGGCAGCACGGCCGCTAGCAGCGCCCGCGTCGCGCGATCGGCGAACGGCCGCTTGTAGGTCTTCTTGATATGCGCGCGGGCGTGATCGACAAGGTGCATGTAGTGCACGCCGGACGGGCAGGTCGTCATGCAGCTCAAGCAGGAGAGGCAGCGGTCGATATGCGTGACCGTCTCCTCGTCCGCAGCCCGGCCGGTCTCCAGCATGTCCTTGATGAGGTAGATGCGGCCGCGCGGACTGTCGAGCTCGTTGCCGAGCGTCACGTAGGTGGGGCAGGTCGCGGTGCAGAAGCCGCAATGCACGCAGGTGCGCAGAATCTTCTCCGATTCTGCGACATGCGGATCGGCCAATTGCGCGGCGGAAAAATTGGTCTGCATCTGGCGCTATCCCGCCGCCTGCGGGGCGGCGCTCGGCGTCGCCGATTGCGCCATTCGCCCCGGATTGAGAATGCCCTTCGGGTCGAAACCCTGCTTGAACCGCGCGGAGAGCGCAGCCAGCGCGGGCGGCTGCGGCTCGAACACGTCCGTTGACGCGCGCTGCGCGGGCGACGCGCGCACCAGCGTCGCGTGACCGCCCCCGAATGCGCGCACTAGGCGGCGCACGTCCCCGGCCTTAGGGTCCGCCTCCATGCGAAGCCAGACGAGGCCGCCCTGCCAGTCGTAGAACGCGTCGGCGCCGGCGGACTTGCTGAGTTCCTCCACGATCCTCCGGCCTTCCGACGGCGTCATCGACACGCGCCAGACGGGCCGCTCGCTTCCGTCCGCGAACGGAATGCAGTCGCGGATCTCGCGCCACAGTCGCCCCGACTCCTCGGCGGCCAACTCGTCCTGAACCGGCGCCCTTTCATTGAGAAGGTCCCGCAACCGCTCGAGCCGGTAAGCCACCGACGGCGCGACGCCCTCGATCCGGAACGCGGTCGCGGCGCGATCGCCAAGCGCGCCGCCGAGGACGCGAGCTGCTGAGGGAGCGGGCAGATGCGCCGCGCCCGAGCCCTCCGCCGACGAGCCGAGGGCTTCCGCCATCGCAGCCGCAGCTTGCTCGTCCGTGAGCCCGCGCAGGAGCAGCGTCGCTTCCGTCTCGGCTGCGGGCAGCACCTTGAACGTGACGCTCGTCAGCACGGCGAGCGTGCCCCAGGAGCCGGCCATGCCTTTCGAAAGGTCGTAGCCGGTGACGTTCTTCACCACCCGCCCGCCGGATTTGAACGCTTCGCCCCGGCCGGACACCGCCTCGACGCCAAGCACATGGTCGCGTGCCGCCCCCGCCTTGAGCCGCCGCGGGCCGGACAAGTTGGCGGCGAGAACGCCCCCGATGGTGCCCCTGCCCGGCGCCCCTCCCAAGAGCGGGCCGTAGTCCATCGGTTCGAACGCAAGCTCTTGGTTGCTGGCCGCGAGCAGGCGCTCGATTTCCGACAGCGCGGTCCCGGCGCGCGCGGACAGGACCAGCTCCGCGGGCTCGTACAGGGTGACGCCGGTCAGGCGCGAAAGATCAAGCGTATGCGAGGCGTTGATCGGCCGGCCGATCCTGCGCTTCGAACCGTGCCCGACGATTTCGAGCGGAAGCTCCTCCGCCGCCGCCCATTGGACCGTCGCGATGACGTCCTCCGGGGTATCGGGAGTGAAGGTCGTCATCGCGAACGCCCCAACTCGCGGAACACGGGCGCCTCAAAACCTCGGGATGTCGGGAAACGCAAGCTGTCCCCGATGAATGTGCATCCGGCCGAGTTCCGCGCAGCGATGGAGTTGCGGGAACACCTTGCCGGGGTTGAGCAGCGATTGCGGATCGAAGGCGCATTTGACCCGCAACTGATGGTTGAGGTCCGTCTCGTTGAACATCTCGGGCATGAGGTCGCGCTTCTCCACGCCGACGCCATGCTCGCCGGTCAGCACGCCGCCGACCTTGACGCAGAGGCGCAGGATGTCCGCGCCGAATTCTTCCGCCGCTTCCAGTTCGCCTGGCTTGTTGGCGTCGTAAAGGATGAGCGGGTGCAGGTTGCCGTCGCCGGCGTGGAAAACGTTGGCGACATCAAGGCCATGTTTCCTCGACAGTTCGCGCATTCCCGCGAGCACTCGCGGCAATTCCTTGCGCGGGATCGTGCCGTCCATGCAGTAATAGTCGGGCGAGATGCGCCCCACCGCGGGGAAAGCCGCCTTGCGTCCGGCCCAGAACCTCAGGCGCTCCTCGTTGGACTGCGAGATGCGCGACGTCGTCGCGCCGTTGCGCTCCGCGATCGCCTCCACCCGTTCGATGAGATGATCGACCTCCGCCGCCGGCCCGTCGAGCTCGACGATGAGCAGCGCCTCGACGTCGAGCGGATAGCCGGCATGCACGAAAGCTTCGGCGGCGTGGATCGCCGGGCGGTCCATCATCTCCATGCCGGCCGGGATGATGCCGGCGCCGATGATTTCCGCGACGCACTGGCCGGCCTCCTCGGACGAGGGGAACCCGACCAGCATCGCCCGCGCCGTCTCGGGCCGCTTCAGGATGCGCACCGTCACTTCGGTGACGACGCCGAGCAGGCCCTCCGAGCCGGTCATCACGCCGAGGAGGTCGTAGCCCTCGCAATCGAGGTGCTTGCCGCCCAAGCGGACGACCTCGCCGTTCATCAGCGTCATCTCGACCCCGAGCACGTTGTTAACGGTGAGGCCGTATTTGAGGCAGTGGACGCCGCCGGAATTTTCGGCGACGTTGCCGCCGATCGAGCAGGCGATCTGCGAGGAGGGGTCTGGCGAGTAGTAGAAGCCCGCCTCCTCGACCGCGGTGGTGACGCCAAGATTGGTCACGCCCGGCTGCGCGACGACGACGCGATTCGGATAGTCGATCTCGAGGATCTTGTTGAACCGGCTCATGACCAAGAGGACCGCGTCCTGCAGCGGCAGGGCGCCGCCGGAAAGCGACGTGCCGGAGCCGCGCGGCACGACGCGGATCTTGTTGTCGTTGCAGTATTTGAGGACTCGCGACACCTGTGCGACCGTCTCCGGCAGGACGACAACCAGCGGCAAGGACCGGTAGGCGGTAAGGCCGTCGGTCTCAAAGGCGCGCATCTCGGTGACCGCGTCCACGACCCCCTCGCCCGGCACGATCGACTTCAGCGCAGCGACAATCTCGGCGCGGCGCGACAGCGTCGCGGCGTCAAGTTCCGGCAGGGCGGGATGGGACATGGCGTTTCCCCGGATGATCCCTGATTTTTTGCTCAAGCTTTTCGAGACGATGCGCTGACCCCGAGGGTCCGTCAACAGCATCCTTGGATGAACAATGGTCGCTGTCGCTCGGCTTGCTCGCGTGCTAAGCGGGCCTGGGAGCCTTGGACAACGACGCATGGGCAAGTGGATCGAACTGAAGCCCGACCGCGCAGGGTCCATCGCGGCCTGGCGCGCCGATCCCGACGGCAAACCCCGCGCCGGGATCGTCGCCGTTCAGGAGATTTTCGGAGTCAACTCCCACATTCGCGCCATGGCGGACCGCTTCGCCTCGCTCGGCTATCTCGCGATCGCGCCCGCGGTTTTCGATCACGTCGAAAAGGGCTTCGACGTCGGCTATGACGCCGATTCCCGCGCGCGCGGGACGGCGATCGTCGGCAAGCTCGACTTCGAGCAGACGCTGCGCGACGTCGCCGCCGCCATCGAGGCCGCGAAGGAAGCCGGCAAGGTCGGGGTCGTCGGCTATTGCTTCGGCGGATCGGTGGCGTGGGCGGCCGCCGCCCGGCTTTCGGGCCTGAGCGCAGCCGTCGGGTACTACGGCGGCCGCATCCTGGCGATGAAGGATCTGAAGCCGCAGGCGCCGACCGAGCTGCATTTCGGCGAGAAGGATCAGCACATCTCGATTAAGGACGTGCGCGTGTTCGCCGTGGAGCATCCGGAGGTCGCCGTCTTCACCTACCCGGCGGAGCATGGCTTCAACTGCGACCAGCGCGAATCCCACGAGGCCGCCAGCGCGGCGCTCGCCTGGTCGCGCACGCTCGAGTTCTTCCGGCGGCATTTAGGGTAGGCCGCCGCGCGGCTTTTCCTGCGGCGGCCCCCGTTCGCCTACTTCTTGACCAGCGGGCAGGCCGAGTCGGCGAGCTTGCCGAAGGCCTCCTCGCCGGTCATCGTCCGGATGAGCGCGTAGTAGTCCCACGGGCCTTTCGACTCCGACGGCTTCTTCACCCGCATCACGTACATGTCGTGTTCGAGCAGCCCGTCCGGGCGGATCACGCCGTTCTGGGTGAAGACGTCGTTGATCTTTGTCTTGCGCAGTTCCTCCATCACTTTGTCGGAGTCGGTCGCGCCGACAGCCTTGACCGCGTTGAGATAGGTCAGCGTCGCCGAATAGAACGCCGCCTGCGGGAACGTCGGCATCCGCTTCATCCGATCGTTGAATTTCTTGGCGAAGGCGCGGGTGCGGTCGTCGAGGTCCCAGTACCAGGCGGTGGTCAGCACCAGCCCTTGCGCGATGTCGAGGCCGACGGCGTGGATGTCGGTCAGGAAGACGAGCAGCGCGGCCGGCGTCATCGACTTCGTCAGGCCGAACTCGGCCGCCGCCTTGAGCGAATTCGACGTGTCCGTGCCGGCGTTGGCGAGGGCGAGGACCTGCGCCCCCGACCCTTGCGCCTGCAACAGGTACGAGGAGAAGTCGGAGGTGCCGAGCGGCACGCGCACGTTGCCGGCCACGGTCCCGCCGCCCGCCTTCACGACGTCCGCCGCGTCCGCCTCCAATTGCTTGCCGAAGGCGTAGTCGGCGGTGAGGAAGAACCAGCTCTTGCCGCCATCCGCCACGATGGTCTTGGCCGTGCCGTTGGCGAGCGCCCTCGTGTCGTAGCCGTAGTGGATCGTGTAGGCGTTGCAGTCCTTGCCGGTGAGCTGGGAGCCCGCCGCCCCGATCGCGAAGAACGGGATCTTCTTCTCCTTGGCGGCGGCGGAGATGGCGAGGCTGACGCCGGTGTTGGAGCCGCCGAGCTGCATGGTCAGGCCCGCGGTGTCGGCCCATTCGCGGAACTTCTGCTGGCCAAGGTCGGGCTTGTTCTGATGATCGGCGGTGAGGATTTGGATCGGCTGCCCAAGCGCCGTGCCGCCGAAGTCGACAATCGCCATTTTGATCGCCTCGACGCCGCCTGCGCCGAGAACGTCGGCGTAGGGCCCCGACATGTCGTCGATGTCGCCGATCACGACCTTGTTTGAGGCTGCATCGGCTGCGCCGGCGGCGAGAAACGCGCCGAGCGCCGAGGCCAAAAGCAGAGTCCGCTGCACGTTCATCAAGTTTCCTCCCGGATTTGGCGTCGAGGCCCAAGTCCTCGATAATACCCAGCCGACGTGGCGATCATGCGTTCCGCTGCGCCGCAACGCAAGCTATCAAAAGGGCTCCCCGCGGTCGGCGGCTTGGCCTCCGCGAATGCGGACCCGTATAACGGCGACATGAATAGAGGGAGTTCCCGGAAGCATCGGACGGCTCGGGCCGAGCTCGCGTTCGAGCGCCTCGCGGCTGAAAAGCCGGCGCCAAAGGGGGAGCTCGAGTACGTCAGTCCCTACACGCTTCTCGTGGCGGTGGTCCTGTCGGCGCAGGCGACGGACGCGGGAGTGAACAAGGCGACGCGCGCGCTCTTTAAGATCGCCGACACGCCCGAGAAGACGGTCGCGCTGGGGGAAGAGACGCTCTCCGAGAAGATCAGGACGATCGGCCTCTACCGCACCAAGGCGAAAAACGTGATCGCGCTGTCGCGGGCGCTCATCGAGAAACATGGCGGCAAGGTCCCGCGCGACCGCGAGGCGCTGGAGTCCTTGCCTGGCGTCGGCCGCAAGAGCGCCAACGTCGTGCTCAACACCGCCTTCGGCGAACCGACGATAGCGGTCGACACGCACGTCTTTCGCGTCGCCAACCGCCTCGGGATCGCTCCCGGCAAGACTCCGCGCGAAGTCGAGGACGAGCTCATGCGCGTCGTTCCGAAGCGGTTCCTGCCGCATGCGCACCACTGGCTCATCCTGCACGGCCGCTACGTCTGCACGACGCGCAAGCCGCTCTGCGGTTCGTGCGTGCTGCTCGACCTCTGCCCCTATGAGCCGAAGACGGTCGCGGACAAGCGGTAGCCTTCGGCGCCGATTTGTTGCGGAATCCGAGGAGGAGAGAACATGCATTCACGACCGTTCGGCCGCACCGGGCGCGAGGTGAGCGAAATCGGCTTTGGCGCGTGGGCGATCGGCGCGAGCTGGGGCAAGGTGGATGACGAGGAGGCCGTCGCCGCCTTGAACGCGGCGCTCGACGCGGGCGCCACCTTCATCGACACCGCGGACGTCTACGGCGACGGCCGATCGGAGCGGCTGATCGCCCGAGTCCTGAAAGATCGGCCGAGCGCGCGTCCGTTTGTCGCGACGAAGGCCGGACGGCGGCTGCCGAAGCAGACGGTCGAAGGCTACACGTTCGAGAACCTCGCCGCCTGGATCGACCGGAGCCTCGCCAATCTCGGCGTCGAGACGCTCGATCTTGGGCAATTGCATTGCCCGCCGACGGATCTCTACTACCATCCCGAGGTCTTCGGCGCGCTCGACCGCCTCGTCGATAAGGGCAAGATCCGCTGGTACGGCGTGAGCGTCGAGCGGGTCGAGGAGGCGTTGAAGGCGATCGAGTATCCAGGCGTCGTCAGCGTCCAGATCATCTTCAACGTGTTTCGCCACCGTCCGGCCGCGCTCTTCCTGGACGTCGCCAGAAAGCTGCGGGTCGCGGTGATCGCGCGCGTGCCGCTGGCCAGCGGCCTGCTCACCGGCAAGCTCCGTCCGGATTCGAAGTTCGAGGAGACCGATCATCGCCAGTTCAATCGGCATGGCGAATTCTTCGACGTCGGGGAGACGTTCTCCGGCGTGCTCTATGACGTCGGCCTCAAGGCGGTTGAGCGGATACGAAAGATCGTCGGCGACAGGCCGATGGCGCAGGTCGCCCTGCGCTGGATCCTCATGTTCGATGGGGTCACCGTCGTCATACCCGGCGCGAAATCCGCGGCGCAGGGCCGCGCCAACGCCGCGGCCGCCGACTTGCCGCCGCTCACGCCGACCGAGATGACTGAACTCAGCGCGATCTACGACGAGGACATCCGGCCGCACGTCCACCAGCGCTGGTGAGCGCCCATCAATCCGCGCCGAGGCCGATGGCGCGCATGTTGGCGGCGCTGCGCCGGATCATGGCGAGCTCGTAGGCTTCGAGCGCATCGTCCTCGCCCTTCTCCCACGGCGTCCTGTAGTCGGCGTCGTCCGGCAGCCGGTTGACTCGCGCCGCGGCGAGGCAGGCCGCGAGCTCCGGCGCCGATTTGGCAGGATAGCCGCTCCACCATTCCGGCTTCAGGAAGCGCACGTGACGCGCCTCGAGCGCGCCCGGCTCGAGAACGGCGGTGCGCGCTGAATGATGCTCAGCCAGAATGTCGAGCATCGCCGGCAACGGAACCGCCCCGTCGCCGATGGCGCAGCGCGCCAAACGATAGCCCTCGTCGCTGAACTGGACGCGATAGTCCTTGAGATGGACATGGGCCACGTAAGGGGCGACGCGGCGGGTGAAATCGAGCGGCGCCTCGGCGACCGGGAACGTGTTGCCGGCGTCGAGGCAGATCCCGACGCCGCGCGCCGAATCGCAGAACGCAGCAAGCTCCTCGCTGCCGAAATCCTGGTGGTTCTCGATGGCCAGCGTCCGGCCCTCGTCGGCGGCGCGCGGACCGTAGTCGGAGAGCGCGCCGTTCACGCCGGCGACGAGCTCCTTCCATTTTTCGCCGAGCGCATGGCGGTCGCCGCAGAGCACCGTCGTCAGTCCGCAGCGGATAATCTTCGCGTCGAGGAGGCGCGCGGAGCGCAGCGCGCTTTCAAACGGACCCATCATGAGGCCCCAGCTCACGATCGGCGTCATGCCCAGACCGGCGAGCCGGTCGCGCAGCGCCCGCAATTCGTCGTCGCTGAGCGCCCGGAGCCAGGGATCGAAGATTTCGAGCGCCTTGGCCCTGAGCTCGGTCGCGATGGCGATGAAGCCTTCGAGGCCCTTCCCCTTCGGATTGGCGCGTGGGCCGCCTGCGCCCTGCAGTCCGAGATGGTAGGCGAGCCCGTAAGGATTGAGCCCGAGCGCGAACGTCTGCGCGCGTCTGAGCTTGTCCGATTGCGTCTGAACGTTCATCGAAGCCCCGCGTCCACGGTCAGCGACTGCTTGGTGATCATGCGACTGTCGTCGGCGGCGAGGAACAGCGCCGCCCGGGCGACCTCTTCGCCGAGCAAGGTCGCCTTGATCGCCTGGCGCCGCACGATCGCGTCCACCGATTCCGGCGTCTTATACCAGAGCTGGCGCTGTTTTTCGGTCATCACCGCGCCGGGCTCGATGGCGTTGACGCGGATATTGTCCGCGCCGAAAGCGCGGGCGAGCGCGCGGGTGAGCCCGACGACGCCGGCCTTGGCGGCTGCGTAAGCCGGCAATTCTCCGGCGCCGACGCGCCAAGCGATCGAGGAAAGGTTGATGACCGAGCCAAACCCCAGCTTGCGCATCTGCGGACGCACCGCCTGCGCGGCGAAGAAATGATGGCGCAAATTGACGTTCTGCGCCTTGTCCCAATAGTCGACGCTGACCTCGTCGATCGCGTGCCGCTCGTCGTTGGCGGCGTTGTTGATCAGGACGGCGGTCGGCCCAAGCCGTCGCCCGGTCTCAGAGATCGCGTCCTGAAGCGCGGGGATGTCGGCGACGTCGCATTTGATGAAGATCGACGTCGCGCCTGCGTCGGCGAGCACGCTGGTCAGCGCTTCGCCCGCCTCGGCCTGCAAGTCGCAGAAGGCGACGCGCGCGTGGTTGCGTGCGAAGGCGCGCACGATGTCGGCGCCGATGCCGGTCGCCCCGCCGCTTATGAAGACCGTCCGGCCGGCAAGGCTCGGATAACGGGCAAAGTTCACGCGGCTGCCGAGGAGATGAGCGCCTGCGTCGCGGGGTCGAAGAGACAAGCGTGGGACATATCGAAGCCGAGCGGCAGGATTTCCCCGAGCCGCGGGGCCTGATCCGGATCGAAGCGACCGACAATTTCCTGGTCGCCAAGTTTCAACACCGCATGCGTCTCGGCTCCGGTCGGCTCGACGACTTCGACGGCGGCCTTCGCCATGGCGAGCGCCGGCTTCTGCGCTTTCAGAACGTCGCTGTAGCGGAAGAGATGCTCCGGGCGGACGCCGAGAATGACCCTACCGTCCGCAGGGCGCGACGCGGGGATATTCGCAAGCGGAAGAGCCGCCGTCTCGCCGCCGGCAAGCAAGACCACGACCGCCGGCATGTTGCCGGCTTTCGTCAATTCGCCGGGAATGAAATTCATCGACGGCGAGCCCATGAAACCTGCGACGAACATGTTGGAGGGGCGGTCATAGACGACTTGCGGCTCGTCGAACTGCTGGATCGAACCCTGATGCATGACCGCGATCCGCGAGGCGAGAGTCATCGCCTCGATCTGGTCGTGCGTGACGTAGATCGTCGTCTTGCCGACCCGCTGATGCAGCTTCTTGATTTCGGTGCGCATGTCGACGCGCAATTTCGCGTCGAGATTGGACAAGGGTTCGTCGAACAAGAAAAGCTTCGGATCACGCACGAGCGCGCGGCCCATCGCAACGCGCTGGCGCTGGCCGCCCGAGAGTTGGCCCGGCTTGCGGTTGAGGAGCGGCTCGATCTTGAGCAGCGCCGAGACGCGCCTCACCGCCTCGTCCCGCTCGGCCTTCGGCACGCCGCGGCTCTCCATGCCGAAAGTGATGTTCTGCCGCGCCGTCATGGTCGGATAGAGAGCGTAGGACTGGAACACCATCGCGATGTCGCGATCCTTCGGCGCGACGGAATTGACGAGCGTCCCGTCGATGCGGATCTCGCCCTCGGTCACGCTCTCTAGCCCTGCGATCATGGCGAGCAGCGTGGACTTGCCGCAGCCGGACGGCCCCACAAGCGCAATGAACTCGCCCGTCTTCGCCTCGAGATCGATTCCTTTGAGGACGTCGACCGGGCCGAAACGCTTGATGAGCCTCGATATGGTCAGCGTCGCCATGCCGTCCCCGTCATTTGATGGCGCCCTGGGTCAGGCCGCGGACGAAATATTTCCCGCCGAAGAAATAAATGAGGAGGGGCGGGACGGCGGCGATCAAAACGGCGCAGCTCGCAATATCATAAGGATGGGCGTTCTGCTCGCCAGTCTGCAGAGCGACAAGCGCGGCCGTGATCGGCTGCTGGCGGCCACCAGTGAACACGACGCCGAACAGATACTCGTTCCAGATGCCGGTGAACTGCCAGATGACGGTGACGATGAGAATCGGCGGCGAGAGCGGAAGGACGATCTTGAAGAAGATGCGCCAGAAGCTTGCGCCGTCGATGCGCGCCGCCTTGATCAGATCGTCCGGGATGTTGACGTAATAGTTCCGGCAGAACAGCGTTGTGAAGGAAATCCCCTGGATGACGTGCACTACGATCAGGCCGTAAATCGAGTTCGACAGCCCGATCCGCCCGAGAATAAACGCCCACGGCAGCAGCGAAATCTGCCCGGGCATGAACACGCCAAGCGTCATGCAGGCGAACAAAGTCTCCGATCCAGGGAAGCGCCACTTGGATAGAACGTAGCCGTTGACCGCGCCGAGCAGGGTCGAGGCGACCGTCGCCGGGACGGTCATGAGCAGCGCATTATAGAAATTGCGCTGGATACCCTCGCAGGTGCCGGCGACGCAGTAATGCGCCCAGGCCTGCGACCACGCCTTGAGCGTGAAGCTGCGCGGGATAGCGATCAGGCCGTTCTGGGAAATCTCCGGCAGCTCACGGAACGAATTGGCGACAATAACGACCAAAGGCAGCAGATAGATGAGCGCAAAGACGCTGAGGAAGGCGTAGACTGCGACGCGCTCGGCGACATATCGGAGGTTCGCGGCGCGCCCGCGCGGATCGAAGGCGGCGTCGAGCGTTGTGTCAGTCACGGGCCGCCTGCAGGCCTGCGCGAGCGCCAGACTGACCACAGCGCGTAAGGAATCAGGACAACCGCGAGCGCCGCCAGAATCATGATTGCTCCGGCGGCGCCGATCGCGATCTGGCCGCGCTGGAACATGAGATCATAGACGTAGATCGCCGGAAAGGTCGTCGAGATGCCCGGTCCGCCGCGCGTCAACGCGACGACGAGATCAAAGGTCTTGATGGCGAACTGGAGGAGGAAGACACCGACCGCGACGAAAATCGGCGCGATCGACGGCAAGATGACCTTTCGGTAAATGCGCGCGGGACCCGCCCCATCGATCTGGGCCGCCTTGACGAGGTCAGGGTCCACCGAGCGCAATCCGGCCAGAAACAACGCCATGGCGAAGCCGGAGGACTGCCAGATCCCGGTGGCGATGATCGTATAGATGGCGGTGTCCTTGCTTGCGGTCGGGCGAAAAGTGAAGTCGTGCCAGCCCAGGCCGCGGACGAGGAATTCGAAGCCTGCGTCGGGACTGTAGAGCCAGTTCCAGACCGAGCCGGTAACGATGAAGGAGACGGCGAGCGGATAGAGAAAAATCGGGCGCCAAATGGCTTCGCCCTTGACCCGCTGGTCGATTGCGATGGCGAGCGCGAGGCCGATCGCAATTGCGAGCACCACGTAGAACGCGCTGAAGAAGAAGAGATTGCTGTAAGCGATCTTCCAGCGCTGGTTCGACCAGAGGTCGAAATAAGGCTTGAGGCCGACGAACTGATATGTCGGCAACAGCGAACTGTTGGACATCGAGATGTAGAGCGTCCACAGAGAGAACATGAAGACATAGACGAAGCTCGCAATCGCCGAAGGCGCGATGATGAGCCCCGGCGTCCACGACGCGAGCGGATTGCGTTCGCCCGCGGGCCTCTGGATTGCTCGGATTCCGCTCAAAGCTTTCGCCATGGCGTGCCCTCGAAAGGGGCCGCCCGCGCGCATTCGACTCGCGAGCGACTTGACTGCGAACTACTTCTGCGCCTCGACCATGGCGGTGGCCGCGTCCTTGGCGGTCATGCTCGGCGTGTTCACGAAAGAGGTGATGACCTCCATTATCGCGCCGCGGTACTTTTGCAGGACCGTCATATTGTGGGCCATCGAGCGGACGAGCACGCCGTCGGAGATCGACGCCTGCAGGTCTTTCTGCGCCAGCTGCTGGCACGGATTGAAGCCCTTGGAGAGGTCGATGTCGAGGCGCGCCGGGATCGAGCCCTTCGCCTGATTGAAGATGGTTTGGAACTCGGGCGACAGGATGAGATGGGCGAGCAGCTTCTGGCCCTCAATGTAGTCCGGGTCTTTCTGCTTGAAGAAGACGACCGAGTCCGAGTTCAGAATGAAGCCGGGCTTGCCCCAGTCCGTCGGCGCTTGCGCGCACTTATAGTCCTCGGGCGACTTGAGTCCGGCCGCGGCGAAGATGCCGATCTGCCAGTCGCCCATGATCATGAAGACGGCCTCATTCTTTGCGATCAGGCTGGTCGACGCGGTGTAGTCGCGGGACGCGATCGCCGGGTCCATGTATTTCGACACCATTGTGCGGAACTGCTCGAGCGCTTTGACCATGCCGGGCGAGCGCATGGCCTCGGTGTCGCCTTCGACGAAGGCCTTCTTGAACAGACCCTCGTCCATTCCGTAAAGGACCACCTCGAACGTCGTCGCGTCGGTCCAGTCGGCGCTGTGATGACTGAGACAGATGAGATGGGCGGCAACCGCCTTGTCACAGTCGGCGTTGAATTCCGTCCAGGTCTGCGGCAACTCCTTGATGCCAGCCTTCTCCATGGCTTTGGTCGAGGCCCAAAGCCAGTTGATGCGGTGGATGTTCATAGGCGCGGCGACCCAGTGGCCGGTCGGCTTCATCACCGGCAGAAGCTCGGGCGCGACGACCTTGTCCCAGCCCTCCTTGTTGGCGAGGTCGTCGAGGTTGGCGGTCATGCCGGTGGCGTTCCACTCGGCGATTTCCGGGCCCTTGAGCTGAACTGCGGGCGGAGCGTTGCCGGCGACGACGTCGGCGCGCAATTTGGCCAGGGTGTTGGCCGTGTGGCCGGCGATGGAGGTCTGCTCCCACTTTCCGCCGGCGGCGGTGAACATCTCGCCGAGCTTGGCGATCGCGGCGGCGTCGGCGCCTTCCGACCACTGATGGAGCATGTTGGTCTTGGGTTCGGCGAGCGCCGCGGTCGTCATGAGCGCGCAAGCTGCAATTCCGGCGAGGGCCGCCTTGGTGGTTTGCATCGTTTCACTCCCTTGTTGGCCGCGCGCAAAAGCGCCGTATGTCGCGGGCGAAATCGCAAATCTTTATTCTGACGTTCCGATGAAAGGAACGGCCAATCTGTCGATGCGGCGCGCGGGCGCGTCAATCTTGAGCGAGGCGGCCCGGCGGCTGCTTCATGCGCGCAGGCGGAATTGACACTTCGCCGCCCGGACTTAAAGATAATCGCAAGCTAAGACTTGGCTCGGCGAGGCCTTGGGAGGACAGAAATGGCGCGATCAAACCAGGTCTTCATCACGCGGCGGGTAGCGTTGAAGGCCGGACTAGCGGCGCTCGCCGCTTCAGGCGGCTTCGTCGCCGCAACGCGCGCTGCATTCGCCGAGGATACGCTCGCCGAGATCAAGAAGCGCGGCGAACTCGTGGCGGCGACCGAGATGCAGTTTCCGCCCTTCGACATCTCGGATAACGGCGTCTACAAGGGCCTCGATCGCGACCTCATCGACGCGGTCGGCAAGGAGCTCGGCGTCAAGGTCACCTACCTCGATCTGCCCTGGACGAGCGTATTGCCGGGTCTGGAAGCGAAGAAATTCGATCTCGTCATCGCGCCGGTCACGATCACCAAGGAACGCATGAAGCATTACGCCTTCACCGTGCCGATCGCCGACGCGACGGCGGCGCTCATGAAGCGCGCCGACGACAAGAGCATCATGAAGCCCGAGGACATCGCCGGCAAGACGGTCGGCGGGCAGAAGGGGACTTCGCAGGTCGAGCAGCTCAAGGCCTTCGCCGCCAAGCTGCCGAAGCCGGTCGAGATCAAGGAATACGTCGACAACAACCAGTCCTACGCCGACCTTGCGGCCGGACGCGTCGATGCGTCGGTGAACTCGCTTCCCAATCTCGCCTACGCGGCGCAGCAGCGCTCCGACACGTTCGCGCTGGTCCTGCCGCCGTTCGGGCAGCCCACTTATTTCTCCTGGGTGGCGCGGCTCGACGACAAGTCGCTGGTCGATGCGGTCAACACCGCGATCCTCAAGGTTTCGGCGGACGGCAGGATGGCGGAGATGCAGAAGAGATGGTTCGGGCAGACAATGGAGCTGCCGAAGACGGTTCCAGCGCCGACGATCTGACGAAGCATAAGGCGCGGTCGCGGCTCGCGGCTGAGTCCGTGCTCGAATGAAGCGCGGCTGCCGCCGATGAAGCCCGAGGTCATCCTCCATTCGTTCGGCTACCTGACGGAGGCGGCCGGGGTCACGATCGCCGTGTCGTTGGCCGGGATCGTCATTGGCTTCGCCGTCGGCGCGCTTGTTTGCGCGGCGCGCGTCTCGCATCGCCTGTCGCTCAAGCGGATCGGCACCCTTTATGTCAGCGTCTTCCGCGGCGTGCCGCTGCTCGTCCAGCTGCTGTTCATCTACTATTTCCTCGCCGAGTTTGGCCTCGACGTGCCGGCCATCGTCGCAGCTGTCAGCGGGCTTGCGCTGTCGTCCGCCGCCTATCAGGCGGAGATCCTGCGCGGGGCGCTCAACGCCGTGCCGCGCGGGCAGAGCGAGGCGGCGGTCGCGCTCGGCTTCGCGGGCGTGGACGTCTGGCGGCGCATTCTTATGCCGCAGGCGCTGCGCATCTCGATCCCGCCGCTCATCAACGAATTCATTCTGCTCCTCAAGGCCTCGTCGCTGGTCTCAGTCGTCGGCATCGCCGAACTGACGCGGGTCAGCATGAACATCGCATCGCTGACCTATCGGCCCCTCGAAGCCTACGTCGGCGGCGGGCTCTTCTACCTCGCCATCAACCTGGTCTTGGCGGGCTTCGGGGCGATTGCCGAACGTCGCCTCGCAATCGGCGGCGTTCGATGAACGCCGACCTGCTTTGGCGGTATCTTCCCTCGCTCCTCAGCGGCTTCGCCGTAACGGTGTTTTGCTGGAGCGTCGGCGGCGCGCTTGGGCTCGTCCTCGGTTTTGCGATCGCGCTCGCGCGGCGCGTTCCCCTCCCGCCGCTCCAATGGTTCTTGCGCGCCTTCGTCGAGATCTTTCGCGGGACGCCCTTTCTCGTGCAGCTCTTTCTCTTGTACGCGGGCGGGCCTTACGTTGGACTGAGGCTCAGCGCGACGGCCGCCGGCGTGCTCGGCCTTGCGCTCTATTCCTCGGCCTATTTCGCCGAGATTTTCCGCGCCGGCTTTGGCGCCGTCCCGGTCGGACAAATCGAGGCGGCGACCAGCGTCGGGATGGCGCCCTTCGACGTTCTCAAGCGCGTCGCCTTGCCGGCGGCGCTGATCGCCGCCGTGCCGCCGATTGTCAACATGCTCATCATCCTGTCGAAGGAAACGGTCGTCCTCTCGATCATCACGGTGCCTGAGCTCATGTATCAGGTGCAGACGATGGCAGCCGAGACCTTCACCGCCTTCGACGCCATCTTCGCAATGGCGGTCTTCTATTGGCTCTTGGTCGAATGCGTCTCGCGCCTTGGCGCCCGCGTCGAGAAACGGGTGACGGCTTTCCTTTCGCCGTCCGGAGCGCGCGGGTGAGCGTGCCGATGATCGAACTTGCCGGCGTCGGCAAGAGCTTTGGCGAGCACGAGGTGTTGCGCGGGGTCGACCTTAGCGTCGGGCGTTCGGAGGTCGTCTGCCTGATCGGGCCGAGCGGATCGGGCAAGAGCACGCTGTTGCGCTGCGTGAACTTTCTCGAATCCTACGATATGGGCGAGGTGCGCATCGACGGGCGGCTGATCGGCTACGAGGACCTGCCCAGCGGCGCTCGCAAGCCGATGAGCGCGCGCCGCCTGCGCGAGATGCGGCGCGAGATCGGCATGGTCTTCCAGCATTTCAATCTCTGGCCACACATGACGGCGATCGGCAATGTCGCTGAGCCGCTGCGCCGGGTGCGCGGCTTGACTGCCGGCCAAGCTGCGGATCGCGCCACGGCGATGCTGTCGAAAGTCGGACTTGCGGCCAAGGCGCACGCCTATCCCGCGCAACTGTCGGGCGGCCAGCAGCAGCGCGTCGCGATCGCGCGGGCGCTCGCCATGCAACCCCAGCTCATGCTGTTCGACGAGCCCACCTCGGCGCTCGATCCAGAGCTCGTGGGGGAGGTGCTCGAGGTGATGCGGAGCCTCGCCGCCGAGGGCATGACGATGCTCATCGTGACGCACGAGATGGGTTTCGCCGCGCATGTGGCGGACCGCATCGCCTTCATCGACGGCGGGCGCATCATCGACGAAGGGTCGCCGCGCCACGTATTCCACCACAGCCAGGAGCCGCGCGTGCGCCAGTTCCTGGAGACGTATCACGACCGCAACAGCTTCTGAGAAGCGCGGCCTGCTTAACGCGCTTCCGCCCAAGCCTCACGCCGCGCGGCGTGAGCCTTGAACGGATCGGCGAAGGAGCGCGTAGAGGCTGCCGCCGGTCGCAGCCCCAAGCAGGTATACGACGAAGACCAACAGCGCGAGCGGCGTGCTGACGGCCGACTGCAAAAACGTCACCGTTACGGTCTGGGTGTTCTGCGCCGCGAAAACGACTGTCGCCGCGACGAACACGACTATGAGCGCGATGTAAAACCAGCGCAAGGCCGCCCTCCTGCGTCCGAATGGACGCTCCGGCTTGAATCCGCGGTTTTCCCGCTATGCCGGCGCGTTCTTCAGCCCAAACCCAAGGCCGATCCAGCTCGCGCCCGCGAAGATGAGATCGACGCCGAGAAGGATGCCCAGCGTGTAGACCGCCGAGAACGGCCAGTGCGCCAGAATGATAGCGCCGAGAATGAGCGTGATCAGGCCCGACACGACCACCCAGATCCACGGCGACCCCGCCTTCATGTTGAATCCGAGGAAAATGCGCAGGAGCCCCGAGGCGACAAGCGCGGCGCCGAGGAAGAGCGTGAGCCACACTGCCGTCAAGAGCGGATTCTCAAAAGCGACGAAGCCGGCGACGATGTAGAGCACGCCGAGAAGGAGCCAGAAAATGAAGCGGCCCCACGTCTTGACTTGAAAGGCGCTGATGACCTCAACGACGCCGGCGACAATCATCATGATGCCGACGACGAAAACGCTTGCGACGGTCGCGGCGACGACGCTGCCGAGAGCGATGATTCCGGCAACTAGGTACACGACGCCCAAAGCGACGATCCATCCCCATTTCGCGCGCAGCGGCGCGATTGTGGCCGCCCCGAGCGGCGAAGCCGAAAATATGCTTGCCATGGCTGATGCCTCATTCTTGGCTGTTCGAGACTTTGAGCGAGTCGCTCGCCTGTCCTTCAGTCTAGCACATCCGGCGGCGGGGAAAGAAGCCGCTAAGATTGACGATCCGGCTTGTCACGTCGCGCGCATTTTCCAATCCCGAAGCCGGTTCACCAGCACGTAAGCCTCGGCCTCTTTCGTCTCGGTGAGATAGTCGCGCGCCGCTCCCGACAGCTTGTCGACAAGAGACTTCTTGTAGTTCTTGTGACTGGGGTCGAGCGCAATTGTGGTCACGATCACCAGCGTCGGCCGCTCCCGGTTGTCCAGCGTCTTGGCGACCCAGACCTGGGATCCTCTCGCCAAAGGATGTTTGAACGCCATTCGAACTTGCCCCTGCACGGCCGACCTTGGCCCGAAAGGACCAGCGCCGGTTGTCGTAGTCAAGTCTTCGCGCGCGCTTGCGGCGTCTTGCTGTCGTGAGGCCGGGCGCTCGCCGCCTTGGCGCTGGTCTCGCGCCGGCAATCGCCGCGACCGAAGGCAACCAAAGCTCCTCCATGGGCGCGTCCGGCCAGGCCCGGTTGAATAGGCGCTCCAAAAAGTAAAGAGCGGCGATAGGCGCCGCTCTTCCACTTTAGGAAGGGGTTCAATCAGAACCGGACGCGAATTCCAATCGTCGGATCGTAGTTCTGCGTGAACGCGTGCTGAGCCGTCACGATCGTCTTGTTGACCGGATTGAAGAAGATCTGGCTGTTGAAGTAGCCGTTCGCCAAGCCGCCGTAGATGTTCTGGATCATGACGCCGGCGTAGATGTCGACGCGCTTGAAGGGTTTCCAGTCGGCTAAGAACGAGATCGCGTCCAGGGCGCCAGAGCACTTGCTGCTGCTGATGAAGGCGCCCTGTCCGGTGCAGGCGGCGGCCGTTGCGTAACCGTATGGGACGCCGTGAATCGCCCCGGTTTTCCAGGTGAAATTGAAGTTGTTCTGCCACTGATAGTAGAAGCCGGCGGCAAGATCGAGCGAGCCCCAGCCGCGCAGCCATTCGTCCGGAACCGAGTACCGGAAGCCGGTCCAGATGGTCTGGAGAACTCTGTTGAAAGCGTAGGACGGCGCCGCCAACGTGCCGTTGCTGAGAGGATAAGCCGTCGACGTGACGGCGCCCGCCGGAACAAAGATGCCGCTTGCGATCGTCTCGAACCCGCCGGCGTAGTCGGCCGACGGATTGGCGAGATTGGCGTAGATATATCCGCCGTAGAACCGGAAGCGATCCCACTTATAGGACGCCGTCAGCTGGGCGCCCCAGTTGTTCGACAGCGTCGCTTTGAGGATTTGGTTCGCGGCGTAGCAGCCGGACCCGGGTATGAAACCATAGCTTTGACTGATCTGGCTGTTGTTCGGACCGCATGCGGTGAAGCTGCCGCCGTAGGACGAGAGCGACACCGCATTCTGCGCATAGGCGACGACGCCGTCGAAGGAGAAGTTGCCCCAGTCGAAGCCGAGCTGACCATAGTACGCCGAGGTTGCGCCGTTGCCCATGCCGTAGCCGCCGATCTGCGCCTGGCCGGCGAGCCGGATCGCGCTGAACGTATAGACGTTGGGAATCGAGACCTTGTAGGTCAGGGCGCTGTTGATGCGGACGAGCTCAGTGTTGCCGAAGCCCGGGAAGGAATTGGAGAAACCGACCTGCGAGAAGGCGTTCGAGCTGAGCGGGTCATATTTCGACAGCGTGTCGAAGCTGAGCGAGTTCGTGCGGCCGAAGGTCAGGGTGCCCCAGGTGTTGCTGCTGACGCCGATGTAACCCTGCGAGTTGTCCCACTGGCCGGCGCGGCTCGAATCGAAGTTCGTGCTCTGCCAGGTGTTGTAGGCCGTGTACTTTGTTTTGCCGATGGTGATGGTGGAAATGCCGTTGGCCGAGTTAAAGTTTTGGTCGGCCAAACTCCGCGGGCCGTTGGAGAACATACCCGAATACGGGTTGATCCCCGCCTCTAGCACGCCGACCAGCGCCCAGCCCGGAAGGCCGACCGGAGCGAGGTCCTCTTTCATCTTGAGGCCGAGGACGGAGGTGCTCAGCCCGTTGTAGACCGGCTGCCAGATATGCTCGTGGCCGCTCTTCGCCAGTCCGTAATTGAGCTTGTCGGGGCTAGGATCAAGTCGGGCGCCCCAGTCCTGGTAGCCGTAGCCCACGTCGAGCGTGCCGTAGAGGGTGATGCCGTACGCGCCGATCGGGCAGTCGTCGGCCGACGAGTTGAGCCAGGTCCAGAAACTCGCCCAGCAGTTTGGTTTCGGCGCGGGCGCCTCGACCGCTTTCTTGGTCGGAAGATCCGCCGCATTCGCGACGCCGGCGAACGCCGCGGCTGCGACCAGTCCGATGCCGAGTATCTTCATGCTCGTCCCCAACCTCAAACGTCTAGTATGTCACTAGACTAATCGTTGTCAACGTCGCGCGAGCCAGCCTTGCTCGCCCCCCCGGACGGGATTGCGTGCTTGCTTTGGCTCCCTCGGATTCGCCGAGCAAGGAAGTCTAAAACGGCTTTAGGAAAATGCGCTAGGGCCGGCCGCACCTACGAAACAGGCTTTGAATCGCATTCGTCCGGCGTTGAAAGTCGTCAATGTGTCAATGGCATGAAAGCGGAAACAGCAAATCTCTCAATTACCTGAAATGTCTACCAACTGACACAATAATGTCACGCAACGTCTTGGAACGTCACCGCAAGTCTCTGTGCAATCGAAGCGATTCCCGCTTCGTGTGTCCTCGGCGCAACAGTGTTGGCGGCTTCGGCTTACGCTCCTCAGCCCGCCAACATGCTCCGCACGATCGCGCTCGCTTTGGCGAAGTCCATCTCGCCGGGGTGCGCTTGCTTGAGGGCATTCACGACCTTGCCCATGTCTTTGACGCTCGTCGCCCCGGTCGCGGCGACGGCCTCCCTCACCGCCGCCGTCATCGCCGCCGCGTCCATCTGCCGCGGCAGGAACTCGCTGACGACCGCAACCTCGGCGTTCTCCTGCGCGGCGAGTTCCGCCCGCCCCGCCTTCTCGTAGATCGCCGCCGACTCCAGGCGGGACTTCACCATCTTGTTGAGGAGCGCGAGCTCGTCCGCCCGGCTCACGACCTTGCCGGCGCCGCGCGCCTCGATCTCCCGGTCTTTCAGCGCGGCCATGATAAGCCTGAGCGCGGAAACGCGCGCCTTGTCGCCGCTCTTCATCGCCTGCTTCATTTGCGCCGTCACCGCATCGCGCAGAGGCGCCGCCTCAGCCATGATCATCCTCGAAAGCAACAGCGCATGTGCTTGACGCGCGGGATTCGCCGCGCTTAACCACACCCCCATGCCAAGCGCAACACGGTCGATTGGTTTCCCCATCGGCCTCGACCGGTCCGGCGGCTGGCGGCCGCGCGTCGCAACCGGCGTTCTCGTCCTTGCGGGCGGCGAGGCGATCGAGGGCTTCGGCGTCGGCGCGACCGGCTCGGCGGTCGGCGAGGTCTGCTTCAACACCGCCATGACCGGCTACGAGGAGATCCTGACCGACCCCTCCTACGCCGCCCAGATCGTCACCTTCACCTTCCCGCACATCGGCGTCGTCGGCGTCAACGACGAGGACGTCGAGGTCGTCAACGCCGCCGCCTCGACCGCCGCCGTCGGCGCGATCATGCGCGCCGACCTCTCGGAACCCTCGAACTTCCGCGCCAAGGGCCGGCTTGACGCCTGGCTCGGCGCGCGCGGGATCATTGGCTTAACCGGCGTCGACACCCGGGCGCTCACGAGCTTCATCCGCAAGTCGGGCATGCCGAACGCCGTCATCGCCCACGCCCCCGACGGCGCCTTCGACCTCGACGCGCTGCGCGCTGAAGCCCGCCGCTGGCCCGGCATCGACGGAATGGACCTCGTCCCCGCCGTCGGCGCGACCCAGCGCTACGACTGGGACGAGACGAGTTGGACGCTGGAGGGCGGCTACGGCAAACGCCGCGAGACGCGCTTCCACGTGGTCGCGGTCGACTACGGCGTCAAGCGCAACATCCTGCGCCTCCTCAACGATTCTGGCTGCGCGGTCACCGTCGTGCCGGCGACCTGGAGCGCTAACGAGATCCTGGCGCTAAAGCCCGACGGCGTCTTCCTCTCGAACGGCCCGGGCGACCCGGCCGAGACCGGCAAATACGCCGTGCCGACCATCAACGCGCTTCTCGACAAACGGGTGCCCGTCTTCGGCATCTGCCTCGGCCACCAGCTCTTGGGCCTCGCGGTCGGCGGGCGCACGGTGAAGATGCCGCAGGGCCACCACGGCGCGAACCACCCGGTCAAGGATTTTACGACCGGCAAGGTCGAGATCGTGTCGATGAACCACGGCTTCGCGGTCGACCGCGAGAGCCTGCCCGCGAATGCCAAGGAGACGCATGTCTCGCTGTTCGACGGCTCGAACTGCGGCTTTGCGCTGACCGACCGCCCGGCCTTCTCGGTGCAGTACCACCCGGAGGCCTCGCCCGGCCCGCGCGACAGCCGCTACCTGTTCCGCCGCTTCGTGGAGCTCATGGAGGCGGCCAAGGCGGCGCGGTGAGGCGCGCCGTTCTGGCTTACGCCGAAGCGTTCCCAATGGCTTAGGCGCCGAAACCTGTCAAAACCCAGCCTTGGGTCCCGCGCACATCTTTACGCGCGCTCAATATATCAAGGCTTTACGGCCTCCTTTGCGCACTCTCGTAACCGCCGCCGGCCTTCGTCCTCCGCCGGAGCGTCCTGCCTTCTTGTGCCGCGAAATGAGCCTTTTCAATGGGTTGCGGCACCAATCCGTTCCGGCCTACCACTCCCTCGTCCTGAGGAGCGGCGCCGGAGGCGACGCGTCTCGAAGGACGTTTCCAGGGCTAACGATGGCGCCCTTCTGGAGCATCCTTCGAGACGCGATGCTCTCGCATCGCTCCTCAGGATGAGGGTATTGCCCTGCCACCGTCGGGAGGCCCACCTTGGGAGTTACTTCCGACCGCGTTGGCGCCTCTCTGAATGGAGAGCT
>Ga0209040_10000546_pt1 | contig 28962 bp, 22 predicted proteins | sample BogFormECP12_OM3_FD_188240 | JGI IMG/M metagenome (GOLD analysis project Ga0209040, IMG submission 188240) | Bog forest soil microbial communities from Calvert Island, British Columbia, Canada - ECP12_OM3 (SPAdes) (version 2) | ecosystem: Environmental > Aquatic > Freshwater > Wetlands > Bog ... | reverse complement strand
ATGCGGACGGACGCTGGACGCCTGAGTTTCGTGCGAAGTTCACGCAGTATTGGCAAGGGCTGGGGTTGGAAATCGGACAACCGGTCGCCCCGATCCCGGTTCCGGAGGCCGCGCCAGGCTTCGAGACGCGGGCAGTGAAGGTTCGCCCGGCAATCGTCAGTCGCATAACGGCAGTTGACATGAACATCGTTTACCAGCGTCTGCTCCTTCCCCCGGACGAGCGCTTCGACCTGATCATCGGTACCAACATCTTCCTCTACTACGGCGGGTTCGAGCAGTCGCTCGCCCGAGTGAATGTCGCTGCCATGCTGAAGCCCGGCGGATATCTTCTCTCCAACGACAAGTTGCAGGATACCGTGCCCTCGGGCCTTGAACAGGTTCTGGTCACCACGATCCCAATGACTCCGGTACCTGTCATTACCGATTACATGTATTGTTACCGCAGGACGAAATAGGATGCCGATGCCAATCACAACGGCCGCTGCCTTGCATACCATACTCAGGATGCGCCGCCCCCCGCTTGTATTACGACGAGCAGAAGCATCCAGGCGTACAGATTCAACGCACCAACCGGCCGAACGCTTCCCCGGTACTACACTGTTCTCGCGGAGACGAAAGGATTGCCGGCAATGACGAATCGCAGTGGCTGCTCGATCGCTTTCTTGATGCCGATGCGTGGCGTGGCCGCGATGCGTTCTGGACGATAGCCGTCGTCCGCGAACCACAGGTCAGAGCGGCGCGAAGTTAGGTCCTTATCGTTGTCACGAGCTCGGGTGATGCCCAATGCCTCGGACATGCGCCCCGGCCCGCTGGAGAGCAGTCGTAACTGTGCGGTGCGCGGCGAGGCCGGCAGTTCAAGACCACGCGCCAGCGCCATCGCTTGCAGTCCGAAGACCGGCTCCATGGCGCGCAACAAGACTCCCTCGCCTACGCCTTCGGGCATGCAGGAGACGTTGAGGCAATAGTGGTTGCCATAGATAAAGTAAACATATGCGTGTCCCGGCGGACCGAACAGCACGGCGTTGCGCGGAGTGAGGCCAGCATAGGCGTGTGCGGCGGGATCGTTCGCGCCAAGGTAGGCTTCATCTTCGACAATGCGGCCTGCAAGCAACTTCCGGCTCTCGCTCCGGATGAGCAACTTGCCCAGCAACTCGCGTCCTACGGTGACTGGGTCGCGATTGAAGAACTTGCGCGAGAGCCGCGGCGCCGCTCTCAGCTGCGCTATCGTAACTTGGCTGGCGGAGGGAGAGATGTGCTGTGCGGCTAGTTCTTGGGGCGCGATCCGGCGGCGGGTTGGCATCTGATTAGAATCCAATGCCAGCGGTTAACTTGCAAGGGCAACGTGGTCTGCTCATAAAGAAATCCAAACTAGTCACCAGCAACTATCCGCTGACCACTGATTTACAATCATCCCGCATGATCGCGCACCTACGGGGACGTCTGATTGCCAAGCACCCGAACCAAGCCATCGTCGAGGCCGCCGGCGTCGGCTACGACGTGAACATTACCGTGCCTGCGTTCACAAACTTGCCTTCACTGGGGAGCGAGGTCACGCTGCACATCCATACTCACGTGCGTGAAGACATGATCGCTCTGTATGGCTTCCTTCGCGCGGAAGAAAAGCAACTCTTCGAGAAGCTGCTTACCGTGAGCGGCATCGGGCCGAAGCTGGCAATCACGATCCTCAGCGGTATGGCCACTGCCGACATGGTCGGCGCGATCCGCAGCAACGACTTTGCTCGCCTGACCAAGATTCCTGGCATTGGCCGCAAGACGGCCGAGCGCATGTGTGTCGAGTTGCGCGACAAGTTGGAGGGCTTCGGCGCACCGCAGCCGGAGGTGTCGCATTCGGCGGTCGAAGAGGACGTGATCTCGGCGCTGACTAACCTGGGTTACCAGCGAGCTCTTTCTGAGAAGGCGGTCGAACGGGCCGTGCAGTCGGCCGGGCGCGAGAACTTTGATGCCATCTTTCGTCTTGCGTTGGGATCGTTGTCGAAGTAACGATCAGCACAATGCGTCGTCATTCACATAGCCGCCGGTTCGATTTATCAACGAGATACCAAGGTCAGTGTAGTGGGGGATTTCACCTTTGATTGCGGAGGAAAACCCATTCTGGGCGTCTCCTACTCCTGCTTGCAGGGGTGAGATATGGAGGGGTGCGGGAGCTTATAAGCTTATTGAAAATCAGAAACTTAGGTAAGTAGCGGGGCGGTTGTGGCGGACCCGCTCATTCGCGGCAATCGACGTGCACTTAGGGGTGTGGCTTGGTGGAGGCAGTTTTGCGAGTAGTACCACGGTTGATCTTTGCAGTGGGTCTAGTTTTGAGCGCCGGCGTTTGCGCTGCGGCCACTCATCCAGTGCCACTGGACAAGAATACAGACTCAGCCAAGTGCATCGAGTGTCACGAAGACAAGGCCAAGGGCAAGGCAGTCCACTCTGCCATTGCCACCGGATGCACAAGCTGCCATGAAATCCGCGTAACGAAAGACGTCACACGCGTAAAGCTCATCACCACCACGCCCTATTCGCTCTGTCTGACCTGCCACGCTGACAAGAACGTCGCCGACCTGAAAGGTACGGTCCATCCGCCGGCGAGGCGTGATTGCCTCAAATGCCACGATCCGCATACCACGGACAATAAGAACCAGTTGCTGAAGCCGACTTCCGGCGGCGCGAAAGAAAACCTGTGCCTCACCTGCCACAAGCAGGGACTGAATGTCCCCGACAAAGGCAGCCGCCACGCGGCGCTGGACATGGGTTGCGAGACTTGCCACGTCACCCATAAGGTCGGCGAGAAGGGAAAGATCGAGTTTGACTATCACCTGACGAAGGCCACTCCGGCGCTCTGCCTCGATTGTCACGATGCGAAGGACGCAGCACTAATTAAGGCGCACCAAGGGCAGCCCTTCGCCACCGCCAATTGCGTGCAGTGCCACAATCCGCACCAGTCATCGCAGCCTCACTTAATGCAAGCTTTCGTCCATCCACCATTTGAGAGCGGGAGCTGCGATACCTGCCACGCACCCGCAAAGGACGGCAAGGTCGTTCTCACTCAGAGTGACTCGAAGGCAGTTTGTGTCACCTGTCATGCTGAGCAGGCGGAAAAGATCGAGAAGGCGAAGGTACCGCACCCCGGCGCGCAGGGCGATTGCGTTGCCTGCCACAATCCACATGCCGGCAAATCCCCCGGCTTCCTGCAACCTAACCCGGTTTCTGTTTGTCTGACTTGCCACAGCGAGCAGGCTGACCAGTTCAAGAAGGCGCACCTGCACCAGCCCGCATTTCAACAGGGGTGTGCCACTTGTCATGACGCCCACGGGGGACCGAACGATCACCTCCTGCGCGCCAAAGGAAACGCGCTGTGTCTGGAGTGCCATGGGCCGGACACACAACCGCAGAGGATGGAATCCGTGCACATGCTAACCATCTTCAACGGAACTGTAAAGCTGTCCGAAGACTATTACTCGATCAACAAGGTCCCGACCCTGCCACTGCGCTATGGATTCGGTCATCCTGTCGCAGGCCATCCCGTCGGGGATGTCATGGATCCGAAGGATGTGACCAAGATCAAGACGCCGCTTAGCTGCATGACCTGTCACCAGCCGCATTCTTCCGCCCAGGCAGATCTGCTGGTGAAAGACCAGACGAACAACATGGCGTTCTGCGACACCTGCCACAAGAACAGGCTCGATATGCGACAGGTGTCGGTAACGGGGAGTAAATAAGATGTCGATGTTAACGTTAGACACAAATTCGCTTCGTAGCGGCAAAGCCAGGATTGCGCTGCTTGTCCTGCTCGCGTTGATGATGGTGACGCCCGCCTTCGCCGGCAGCAAGAAGAAAGCGACGACCACTCCAGCGGCTAAGCCGGCAGGACCGTGGGTCGATCTCTCCAAGATCGATACGTCCAAGCTGGTGTGGCCGCAGCCGCCCTCAATTCCACGCGTCCGTTACACCACCTACTATGCGGGCGAAAAGATCGATACTACCCCTGCGCAGCAAAAGGCGAAGCCCAAGCAGTCTTGGATGGACCGATTGGCGGGCACTCAGTCGCAGGACGAAAAATTCAACCCGAAGAACTTTCCGTTTCAGCTTCTGGGCCCCTACGGCATGGCGGTCGACTCTAAAGGCCGCCTCTATGTGGCCGACCAGAAAGTGGGAGCCATCTTTGTTTTCAACACAGAAACTCGCGATGTCGAGCTAATCGCCAACGGCTTCCAGGCGCACTTCGGGCTGATCAACGGCCTGGCCATTGACGATGACGATCGCGTGTTCGTCTCCGACGGCAAGCTGCGCCGGGTCGTAGTGTTCAATGCCCAGCACCAAGTCGCGGACCAGATTGATAAAGGCCTGGTTGATCCCGTGGGGCTGGCTATCGATACCGAGAACCGTCACCTCTACGTGGTGGACACGCAGCAGGACCAGGTGATGGTTTATGACGCAGACTCGCTGAAGCTTATCCGCAAGATCGGCACGGCAGGGAAGAACCACTTCTCGACCTCTCCAGGAGACTTTGGAGCTCCCTCGAATGTGGCCGTGGATAAAGAAGGCAACGTCTATGTTTCCGACACCATGAACAATCGGGTTGAAATCTTCGATGCCGACGGCAATTTCATAAGCGAGTTCGGCAAGCATGGCGATGGCCCTGGATACTTCGCACGGCCCAAGGGAATTGCCGTGGACGGTGACGGACACATCTGGGTAGCTGACGCTTATCAGCAGAATGTGCAGGTCTTCAACCGCGAGGGACAATTGCTGACGTACCTGGGAGGGGAAGGCCGCTACCCGGGACAGTTCGAGGCGTTAGTCGGGCTTGCCATCGACAAGAACAATCGCGTGTTTACCTCGGAGCAGTATCCCGGACGGGTGCAGCAATTCCGCTACATCACCGACGCCGAAGCTGAAAAATTGAGGCAGGAAAAGGAGGCGGGACGACAGCCTAAGCAGGCCGAAGCTCCCGCTGCCGTTCAATCCAATACTCCACCGGCCGCACAGGTGAGTACGGACGCGAAGAAGTAGCATTAAACTGCTCGGACGAAAGACGCGCCAGGCGAGACCCGATGCCGGCCGATTGGCAACTGGCGCTATTAGAGCAGCAGTTGTTTGGCGTCAGGCAAAGACGGACTTCCGATTGCCAATTCCCAATTCTCTCGCAAGTCCTTGCCCACCTTCCCCTTAACCTCCTACTGCGACTTTTCACCGAACTGCCTCCCGGGTTGGCTCTTTTCACCCACATGTGACCATCGTCACAGCCCTGTACAAGTTTTGAGATAGCTTAGTAACTGCATATAGATTCAATAGTTTAAATAAAAATTCTGCCAATTCTGAGCACCAATTCAGTTTCGGCCAGCCAGTTGCACTATCCACCAGCGGAGGCCGCCGGGGCCTAGGGTCTCCAGGCAGTAAAAGTCATGAAAATGCATTTTCATAATCAGGAGATCGAAATGAAGAAAGTACTGTTGATCACACTCGCGATCTTCGCCATGGCGACCTTCGCGGTAGCCCAGATCCAGCCGCCGACGTCTGACGTCCTGGGCGCGCACTTGAATTATGGCCGTGGTTGCGCGGCCTGCCACGCCCCGCACAGCGGCGCATGGGGCAACGGCGCTAACAAGTCCGGCGACACCACCGCCGGCGACCTCGCTCTCTGGGGCCAGGACGTAGGGAACCTGGTGGGCAAAACCTTGAACTTCGGCCAGGGCCGCGCTGGATCCTGGTACGCTGAGACCCTGCCTGGGTTGAGCGCCAGCTCACCTGACACGGTCATCACCATGTGCTTGAGCTGCCATGACGGCAACTACGCTCAGGGCGCCATGATGAAGAACGCCATCTATGAGACGCTGCCGCCAACTTACGGCACCTACAACACCATTCCGACCCTGCTGGGCAAAGACGGCAACAGCGCGGGCGACTACCTCAACGATCACCCGGTGGGCTTGAACGCCACTGTAAGTTGCGGCGGCACGTACGACTGGGATTGCACCGAAACCAACGGCGTCATCTCGATGAACGGCCCCAACTCTTCTCAGTTCGTGAAGAACTACGGGTTCTTTGTCAGCCTGAGCGCCTGGAACAACACCGCAGTTGTTACCTGCACCAGCTGCCACAATCAGCACCTTATGAACGTGGTCAAGGTCACAAACGGTTCGAAGAGCGGTCTGCCGACCGGTTACTATGCGACGATGTTCTTCGTTCGCGCTCCCTACAACCCGGCCAGCGGCACCAGCGGCTCCAACCAGACGGCGCAATTCTGCCGCCAGTGCCACGGTGGAGAAGCCAACGAGTCGAACGGCAGCTACACCATTCCGACGACCTTCTAGTCTGTCGGTTTTAAACCGAGGGGAGGGACATCCCTCCCCTCAATTTTTGAAACCTAGGGTGAGGAAATGACGAAGTACAAGTTCTTAACCGGTGCGCTGTTCGTAGCAATGATCTCCACCGCATTCGCCCAGGTTGCCTCTCACGCCCCCAGTCAGATCTCAGCTCAGGCAAGTACCAGCAATACCCGTGTAACCGGCAAGCCAGTGGCGCGAGTCAATGGCACGGTGCTCACGGACCGCGACCTTGTGCGCGAAGAGTACAGCATCTTTCCCTACGCCCGGCAGCACAATGGCGTCATCCCTCCCGAAATGGAACCCGACGTTCGCAAGGGCGCGCTGAAGATGATCGTCTTCGAGGAACTGGTTTACCAGGAGGCGCAACGCCGCAAACTGACCATTTCGCAGGAGCGCCTGACCCGCGCCCTGGCGGATTTTCGTAAGCAATTCAGCAGTCCGGCGGAGTATCAACAGTTTCTGAAGACCGAGTTCCAGGATTCGCAACAACTGTTGCTGGACAAGATTCGGCGCTCACTGTTGATCCAGCAATTGCTGAAGATCGAGGTAGAACAAAAGTCCACGGTAAGCCTGGCGGAGCTAAAGGCCTATTACGACAAGAACCCGGCGCGATTTGAATATCCCGAGTCCTTCTCCTTTCAGACCATCACTTTCCTGCCGCCGGACAAGCCCACTCCGGCCCTGGTGAAAGAACAGCGCAAGCACGCCGAGGACGCGCTGAAGCAAGCCAAGGCGGCGAAGACCGACGAAGCGTTTGGCATGCTGGCGGAAAAGATTTCGGAAGACGACTACCACGTCATGATGGGCTACCACAAGCCGGTGGACAAGACCAAGCTGCCCCCAATCATCGCGCAGACCCTGGCCGCCATGCAGCCGGGCCAGGTCAGCGAAATTATCCAAGTGGACCAAGCCTACACCATTGTGCGGCTGGTGAAACACGTTCCCGCAGGCAAGGCGAAGTTCGCCGATGTGAAACCTGATTTGCAGAAGGAGTTGGAAAAGAAAAAGACCAACGAGGTGCGGGCCAGCTTCGATAGAAAGCTGCAACAAGGCGCCAAGATAGAAGTCCTGTAGGGTGAGGCCAGGCAGGTGTGGGGTAGGATTCTAGTTACGTTGTGCGGGATAGCGGTGGGGGTGAAGGAAACGTCCTGCCTGCCGTGGAAGCGTTTGACTTCAAACCGCTCAAAGCTGTTGTGCTCCCATCAAGCTTTAGCAACCTTGCGGATATTTCTCCTGCCGGCTTCATTGGCCGCTTTTCTGCTTTGTGCCTCGACCGCCAAGGCCCAGATCAAGGTTGGGGAAGTGAGTACCAGCTTGAGCGGGGTCATTGGCGCCGGCTACAACGCGGACTACGGCAACGACATAAGCTCCTCCCACAGCCTTGGGATTAACGGGAGCGCCACCGCCTCGGGGTATTACTACGATCCCAATTTTATATCGTTCAATTTTTCTCCGTATTACGGGCAGTCGCGGGCCAACTCCCAATCGCAATCCATCTCTGACAGCAGCGGCTTCAGTCTCAACACCTCCATCTTCGGGGGAAGCCATTTTCCCGGATCGATCAGCTATGCGGAGGCTTATAACAGTACGGGACAATTTGCCGTTCCGGGAATACCTAACTTTACCACCCACGGCAACAGCGACACCTTTGGCATTACGTGGAGCGAGTTCGTGCCTGACTGGCCGACCCTTACGGCCAGCTTCCAGTTGGGCAGCAACCAATATTCGGTGTATGGGGCAAGTGGCAACGGCAGGTCGGACTTCCACTCCTTAAGCCTCAACTCCAACTACACGCTGGCAGGTTTCAACCTGGGAGCGTTTTATAACAACGGCACTTCCAATTCGTTTGTGCCGGCGGTCTTCGAGGGTGGAGAGAGTGAGAACGTAACCACCGACAACAGCGGTTTCGGGGCAACGGTCTCGCACAGCCTGCCGCTGCGGGGAACTTTTTCCAGCAGCTTTTATCGCTCCGACGTTAATACCGATTATTTCGGTTATAAATACAAAGGTAACTTCGACACCCTCTTCGCCAGCGCAGGGATGCAACCAACCGACAAGCTGCACGTGTCGATGAGCAGCAGCTACACCGATAATTTGGCAGGCGTCCTTTACCAATCGGTGCCGTCGGGCAGCACGATCTTGCCGGCCAACAACCTGGGTTCCTCTCATGCCTGGGACCTGAACGCCTCAGGTAGTTACACGGTGGCGTCCAACCTGTTTCTTCTAGCGCAGGCCGACCACCGGGAGCAGTTTTATCTTGGAGAAAACTTCGGCTCGACTTCTTATAGCGCGGGCGTAAGCTACTCGCGTGGCTTGCTGGGCGGAGCTTTCAACACGGCGCTCAACTTCATAGATAGCAACGCCAGCAACTCCAACGGGAACACCCTCGGCTTTTCGACCACTGCTAACTATACCCGCAGATTTGGCCGCTGGTTTGTAGCCGGCGGATTCAACTACAACCAGAATGTGGCGAGCCTGCTGGTGACCTATACGAGTTCCAATTACGGATACTCGGCGAGCGTCAGGCGCCGTTTCGGCGTCTTTAACTGGTCAGCGGGCGCGAGCTTTAGTCACAGCGGTTTGACCAATCAGCCGGGAACGAACAGCAGCAGCGAGAGTTATAACAGCAGCATTGGATACAGCCACTGGATCGCTCTCAGTGGCAATTATGCCAAATCGAATGGAATCGGCATTGTTACCAGCGGAGGGATTGTCCCTGTCACCCTGCCAGGCACTTTGCCTTCGGAACTAATTACCTTTTATGGCGGGACAAGCTACGGATTCACGCTGGGGAGCACGCCGGTGAAACGAATGACGATGAGCGCCAGTTACTCGAAGTCATCGAGCAGTACGATGAGCACAGGAGTTTCGTCGGCGAATCAATATCAGTCAGTGAACGCCCAGTTTCAATACCGGTTCCGCAAGATATTCTTAAACGGCGGATACGCCCAGCTTAAACAGGGATTTAGTACGTCGGGTCTGCCTCCGGCCAGCGTGTCGTCGTACTATATGGGTATCTCCCGATGGTTCAATTTCTTCTAACCGGAGCGCGCCTGAAAAGTACAAAGCTCTTTGGCTGTGCAGCGCTGGCAGTACTTCTGCTGGCGGCTCCCGCCTGGGCGTCGAAAAAGTCGACCGAGAAAGCAGTCGAGCCGCCACCGCCGCCGGAAATGCAATTGCTCGGCGGCCGTAAGCTGGCTTACGAACGCAGCTTCCACTCCGCTCGCGAAGTGCAGCCCAAACGGACGTTCTGGAAGAAGGTACTTGACTTCGTGGCCGGCGAACCGGAGTTCCACACTCTGGTCCGTCCTTACAGCATTGTCACCGATTCGCGCGGGCGCATCATCGTGACCGACCCCGGCGCGTTCGGGGTGCATATCTTTGACTTTCAGCAGCAGAAGTATAAGTTCCTGTCGCGCGTGGACAATCGCAAGGACCCCATGCTGACGCCGCAGTGCGTCGCGGTCGATGCGCAGGACAACATCTATGTCACCGATTCGCAGTCAGGCAAGGTGTTTGTCTTCAGTTCCGACGGGAAGTATCAGCGGGTGATCGGCAGCCTAAAGGGCGGCGAAGGATTCTTCAAGCGTCCGACGGGAATTGCAGTGGATTCGGCGGCACAGCGGATTTACGTGACTGACACGCTACGCGACAAGATATTTGTCACAGACATGCGGGGCAGTGTCGTGCAAACGATTGGCAGCAACGGCGAAGGCACGGGCGAGTTCAACTTCCCGACTGAGCTGCGGCTGCACGGTGACGCCCTGGTAGTGGTCGATGCGATGAATTTCCGTGTGCAGGTGCTGGACCGCTCCGGACAGTTCCAATATGCGATCGGGCAAATCGGGGATCAGTCGGGAACGATGTTCCGTCCCAAGGGCGTGGGGTTCGACTCTGAGGGCGATCTCTATGTGGTGGATGGGTTATGGGGCGTGGTGCAAGCATTCGACCGCGAAGGCGAGTTGCTCTATACCTTCGGCGAACGTGGCACTGGAGCGGGCGAGTTTCAGCTACCGACGGGTTTGACGATTGATCATGCCGACCGCATTTTTGTAGTGGATTCCTTCAACCGGCGAGTGCAAGTTTTCCATTACTATGGCTTGCCGAAGGCGGCCAAGGGAGGCTCGCAGTGAGGCGCTCTTTGTGGGTGACGTGGGCGTTTCTCTGGCTGGCTGTCTTTGATGTGAGACCGTTGCGGGCGCAGATCAGCGGAGACGTGATCGGCATGCATGATCTGACGCCGGGAAGCAAATCACCGATTACCGGCGCGCGGCCGGGATCGTGCTTTTATTGTCACGCTCCGCACTCGGGGTTGGCCACCGGCCAATCGCTTTGGAACCAGACGCAGACCAAGGCAACCTACCAGCTTTACACCAGCAGCACTTATCACCAGAAGGGCCAGCAACCGCTCCTGGGTTCCGACAGCAACCTGTGTCTGAGCTGCCACGACGGGACGGTCGCTGTGGGAAATACGATTGTTGAGGGGCAGGTCACGATGACCGGCTCGATGTACCCGCAAGATGTATTGGGGACGAATTTGCAGTCATCGCATCCCTTTAGCCTGCAACTGCCCATCAAAGATGCGATTGACTTGATTGCATCACTGGCTTCACAAGGGAAGACCGGCGACCCCAAAGGGTTGGTGACCCTGATCAACGGGAACATCGAGTGCACTTCGTGTCATAACGCCCACGTGCAGGCGATTGACCGGCTATCGCAGAACTTTTTGGTGCGGGATAGTTCCAACGCGCAGATGTGTCTGGCCTGCCACGATCCCAATCGAACGATTTCCGGACAGGTCAACCCGCTGGCCGGATGGGCCTCCAGCGCACACGCCACGGCGACCAACAAAGTTGCGGCTGGCGCGAACCTGGGAAGCTATGGCACCGTCGCCGCGAATGCGTGCATCTCGTGCCACACGCCGCACAATGCGCAGGGGGCGGCGCGATTGTTACACGGGCCCAACCAGCAGGATTGTGCCGGCTGCCACAGCGGCGGGTCGAATCTCACTCCGGGCATCCCAAATGTTTTCGCCGAGTTCTCCAAGACTGGGCATCCGTTCCCGGGAGGAAACAACACCCACGATGCCGCAGAAGACGTACTGCTGAATAACAACCGCCATGCCACCTGTGCCGACTGCCACAATGGACACGGCTCGCAACAAGTGGTGACGTTCCCGCCCCCTCCTGCGGTTCGGGTTTCTCAGAACGGAGTGGCCGGAATCAGCGCGACTGACGGAATAACCATCGTGGATCCGTCTGTGAATCAGTATGAGAACTGCCTGCGGTGTCACGGCACCAGCACGGGAAAAGTTTCCAATCCTATCTTCGGATACTTGCCCCTGCGGGCGGTTTCTGGCAGCGATCCGCTAAATGTGATCCCGCAGCTCGCTGCAACTGCGACGTCGAGCCACCCCGTCACGCATACCCGCAGTAGCACGCTGCCACAGCCCAGCTTAGTGCAAACCATGTTGGATGAAAATGGCGGCGCCACCCACGGTCGGGCAATGGGCAATCAAACTTTCTGTACCGACTGCCACAACAGCGACGACAACCGGGAATTTGGTGGCCCTGGCCCCAATGGCCCGCATGGATCGACGCACACGCACATCCTGGAGCGGGACTACGAATTCAGCCAGGCGCCGGCGCCGGGGCAGTTGATTACGAACCTGTTCCCGAATCCCGACCTCAGCATTAAGGGCCCCTACGCGATGTGCGGCAAGTGTCACGACCTTAACAACGTTGTCTCGAATGCAAGCTGGAACCAGCACGGATCGCACATCAACACCGGCTTCTCGTGTTCGGTGTGCCACACCGCACATGGTATGGGCGCAAGGAGCGGCACCATCTCGGGCGAGCGCCTGGTGAATTTTGATATCAATGTAGTCGCTCCGAATGGTGGCTCGCCCGTCTCCTACTCGCGGGCGACGAACACATGTGTTCTGGTGTGCCACATGGCTGCTCACAACCCGGACGGCTCGATCACTCAATCCGCCCTGAAGAGCAGTGGCGGGGCGAATGCTCCCAAGAAGCGGTAAAGCCCCAAGTAGCTGCAATTGGCATCACGGTTGCGGTGCAACCGGAGGCGATGATTGGGTAGCGCGTAGGAACACGGCGGCCTTGCCGTCTTCGTATACAAGCTGGAATCGCGAGTCCGACTCCAGTATGCTCACGAGGTTGTTACTCTTCTGCAGGATCACTACTCCCGCCTGGTTCAGATAGGGGTCGTTCGCGTACGATGGCGCGCCGTTGGCCGTGCTGAAGAAAAGCTCATCCAATTCATCCCCATAGAGATCGGTTCGACCGTCGATGGCCACCGGATAATCCGGCATGTACCAGATTAGAAAGCCGCCCCAATCGAGCGTGTTGTAGAGTGGGCCGGGCGTCGGATGCTGGCGCAGGTAGTTGGCGGCGTTCACGGGAAGGAACCCACTGATTGCCCGGTCGAGTCCGCGGGTGTTGAAGTCGGTGCTGTGCGCGAACAGCAGTAGTGACAACACAACCACCACAGCCACGCCAAGGCTCTGGCGCCAGGTTTCTGTTGCTTCGCCCTCGGCTTCGTCAGTAAACGACTCGGCGATGCAGGCGGCTGCAGGAATGCAGATGAACCAGGCGTCGCGCATGGTGCGGAAGGCCACGGCGCCGGCAATGGCCAGCACGGCCAGCTTGAAAACATCAACTTTGTTTCGCCGCCCAACAGCAAAAAACGCGAAGGCCATCAGCAACAGTTGCACGTAATGGCTGCCCGCGCGAAAGTTCAGCGGCTGTAGCTCCCGGATGATGCGGTACGGTGTCTTCGCCTGTGCGTATTGGAAGATCACCTGGTAAAGGTGAAAGGAATAGGGCCCGATGCAAGTGGCCACAAAGCAGGCGGCGAAAACAGCAACAACCACCTTGGGTGGAAGTTTTGGAGGCAGCAACCACTCAGGTTCCCATCCGACACGCGCCGCTATCCATTGCGACACATTCACCGCCATCAGAAGGCCAACCACGAACAATCCGTAGATGAACTGAATGTGCACGTTCGCCCACAGAACGAAAATCAGGGGCAGCCAATAGAGAGACTGAACGCGTCCCGTCCGGCTGGCCTCCAGCACCAGGGTCAGCGTCACGCAGAACAGCATCATGGAAAAGAAGACCGGCCGGGGCATCAAGTTGAAGAGGAACGCGGAGCAGGTGACGATTGCCAGGGTACAGGCCACCCAGAAATGGCCCGAAAGGCGCCGCAGCATCCAGAAGATGGAGTACGCTACCCCGAGGGTTAACAGGGTTCCGTAAATTCCCACGCCGACCAGTCCGAACCAGGCATAGGCGCGCGACAGCAGCACCTCGTAGCCCCAACTGTAGGCCACCCAGGGTCGATTGACTGCGGTCCAAGTGAAGATGCCGGTGTGGGGAACGGCCAGGTGCTGCACGATCCAGTCGCCCACCTTGAGATGCCACCAGATATCGAGGTCGAGCACCGAGAACTTCAGATTAAAGGCGATGACGCCCACTGTGACTAAGAGACCGGCCAGAGTGAGCATCTGCAGCCACCGGAGCCGGAGCAGCGGACGCAACTCATCAACAAAACTCACGCTCTAAAACTCCCGCCCGATGAGCCGGTTGGTCTTCCGTGCGATGAAGGCGCGATCCTCAGGTGAGCAAACGGGTGCGATCCTAATCATTGGGCCCTTGACGCGCTGTCGTACACCCGCAGTCCTTTTCTAGCGATGAAATTCTTCAGGTATTCTATCTGCCAAGGTCCGTACTGCGGATCTTTACGGATTAAAGTAAGTCCCAGATTGCATTCCTGCTCAGCTTTCTCCATTTCCCCCAGGGTGTGGTAGCACGCACATATTTGGACATGCGCATCGCCACTGCTGGGATCCGACTGCGCCGCCTGTTGAGCCAGATCAAGTGCCAGTTGTGGGTCCTGGGCCTGTTCTGCGACGGCTCTGGATTTCGTCACAAGCTGAACGGCAACCAGCGGACTGAGGTCGAAGGTACCCTCGTAAACCAGCAGTGCGCTCCCCCCCAGCTTTGTCACCGGCGTCAGGTCCTTGAAGATGCGATGACTCGCAGCACCCACGAATGGCATACCAATTCCATCGAAGACGGTGCTGCTGATGATCATGGTGCCGGTAAATGGTGTTTGCACCGTGTCCCACTGGTCCTCAGAAATGCCGCCGCAGGGAATACCGTAATCGCTGTTCAGGTTGTGGTAGGTCCGCAGAAAGAAGCAATTCAATGGATGCGTCTTCGCAATGTAATTGCGCGCCATTTTCTGCGCCTGACCCCAGTCGGTATCAGAGTTCGCAAGGTAGCGATACGTTTCGGACGGGCCGCCCCAAAGCTCGTTGCTGTAGCTCAAGTAATTCGGATACGCGTGCAATGAACTGCCAACATGGAAAGCCAGCAGCGCCAGTAACGTAACCATCGCCCATCGGCGGTTGCGCGCGAAGCTCCACACGCCCGCGGCCGCGAAGATCGTCAGCAGCGGAAGTACGGGCAGCACGTGCCGGCTGCCGATGTTCCGGTGTGAGCTCATGCTGAACGTGAGGTACACGATCACTGGCAAGACGAGGAAGAGTAACTCCCTCGACTTGCTTCTCCAATATCGCCACGACACAACTGAAACCACCAGCATCAGTAATACTGGCAGGGTAAACTTGATGGTTGCTGCTACGGGGAAGTAAAACCAGCTGCCCTTCGGATAGAACGTTCCTAGGAGGAATGATCCGACGCCCACCTCAGAGTTCACAACGATGTCCTGCAAACCGACCAGGTAGGCCTCTGGTAGGACATGCCCCTGCTTCAGTGCCGGGATGACTTTCGTAGCCATGCCGCCATGGGCGATCGGCAGCTTGGGTGGAATCCATACCGCCGCCCCTGCTGGCCGTGCCGCATAACGAAATCCATAGCCAGCCCAAAGTACACTGAACGCGATGACCGCTACGATGGATAGTGCGCCAGCATAGCGCAACAGCCTGCGGTTCAGCCCCTCGCGGCCGGAGAGAATCGCATCGCCGGCCACCAACATCGGCAAGATAACGGCCAGCAGGACGGTCGAATGTTTCAGGCACAGAGCGAATCCGGTGGCAAACCCAAGCGCCAACAAGCGGGCGGAGTTTGGTGCGGTGACGTAACAATACAGCGCATACACCGCCAAAACGAAGCCCAGGGCAGCGGCGCTATCCGTCGTTACCAGGGCTCCATTCGCCAGAAAATTGGGGTCGAATGCCACCAGTACTCCGGAAATGATGGCCACCGGCAGCCCAAACATCTTTCGGGCAAAAAACCAAACCGTTAGCAGCAGCAAAATGGTTAGCGAAGAGACAGCCCATCTTGCCGCGGTCAACATCCTTTCCGGGTTGGCGAATATGAACTCGTGACCGACGACAAAATCATAATTCTTGCTGTTGCGTAGTCCACAAGGGCGCGGAATCGGGTCCTTGATGGACATCGCCATCAGCGGCGCCGCGGCTATCATCTTCACCAGCGGAGGATGCTCTGGGTTCCATCCAAAATCGTTGCACTGAAGATACCTGTACCCAGCGTGCAGGTGGTCAATTTCGTCGGAAGTAATGGAAAGTTGGACGACACTACTCCACAACTGCGCAAGCATAATGATGGCGAGTGCGGCCGGAATTCCCCATTCCCGCCTATCTCCGGGCCTGGGTGCTGAATTCTGGACTCCCTCCGGCAGCGCTTCGTTCGCCGGATGTTCAGGCGTCGCGACTTCGGTTTCGGATGTTGTTCCGGTCGTCATGATTGTGTCGGAGTCGCCCCCAGGCTGAAAGCCGAGAAGCTAGGTCGCGCAGGGAAACCCACTAGAAGCAAATGCACCTCAGGTGCCAAATTGGAAACCTTCCGAATCTGGCTAATCCCTTGGCACAAATGACTGTAGCGGCGACCTTAACGGAGACACTGAGCCAAATAACTCGCTACATTGGGGGTTAAGGCGCTCTTGGTAAGCCGGAGGGGGATTGCCCATACCCCGATGGCGCTGTAACCCACACTATTCAAGGGGTCTTGCCTCGTTTCCAGCATGCGACCCGTTTGGCACTGGCGGTGCGGCTAGCACTAGGCTGGCCTCGTACCTCACGGCGGCTTTCGGCGCCTGGAATTCCGGCGCAGCAGCGAAGGTCATTTTGAGATGATGTTGCGATGGAAGTAACTTCTGACATCCGGACCGTAATACCGCACGGGCGGTCAGGTGAGTCGCTCCCTGCTCTCGTCACCGCACCAAAACGCGAAATGTTGCTTTTGGTTGTAGCCAGTTTGCTGGCCACAATTCCCGTATGGGTGGCTTCATTTCCGCCGATGGTGGACCTGCCAGAACACGCGGCGCAGGTTGAGCTGCTGAGTAACTTGCACAATCCGGGCTTTCGCTTTGCGGGCCTGTTCTGGGTGAATTGGTTTACGCCATATCTATTCGGCTACATGCTGGTGTATGCGCTGACTCCCCTGTTTGGAATCGTCACGGCGTGCAAAATTGTCGTTGCCCTCGCGCTGGCCGCGCTGCCTCTCGCTACCGCTGTAGTAATGAGAGAAACCGGTGCCGATTACTACTGGGCCTTGCTGACGATACCGGCTCTTTACGGCTTCAGCTATAACTGGGGATTCTTGAATTTCCTGGTTGCAACGCCCGCTGGCTTGCTCTTCCTGGCATTGGTCATGCGGCATACCCGGAAGCCAACTCCGCGAAGCGTTGCCAGTCTCGCGCTCTTTTCGATACTGCTGTTCTTCAGTCACGCGCTTATCTACGTTTTTTTCGGCGTTATCGCGTGCGTGTATGTGATGCTCCAGACCGGTAATCTCCGGAAGGCAGTAGTCGCGGTCAGCCCGACTGCTGCTGCGGTCCCGTTAGCCGTGCTTTGGTACCTTCGCACAAAGGCCAATCCTGGCGTCCAGGATCCAGTGTTTTGGAACCTTGGTTGGATCACTTCCCGTGACGCGCATACTTGGGGCGGACGCCTGACTGGATTCTTTCCCTGCCTGCTTGGCCTTTGGCCGGCCTTCTTCTCTCTGCTGTTTGGAATTGCTTTGTTTGCCCTGCCATTTCTGGCGGGCGTACGGCTCAGCAAGCGCCTGTCCGTCTGGGCGCCCTTGGCGGTTTGCATGGCAACGATATTCTTTGCTCCAACCGGCGGACACAGCGGCTGGGCACTTGCTCAAAGGTTCACGGTGTTTGCGCTGCCCTTCTTTGCCATCGGGCTGCAGAAGTCGCCCGTGTCGCGTCCGGCGTGGCGCGCAGCCACTATATTTCTGCTGCTGGCTTGGATGAGCGTTATTATCTCTGCAACCGTGCGTTACGATGTCGAGGTCAGGGGCTTTAAGCAGATTCTGTCGGCGATGGAGCCGAATCAACGCGTTTTGTCTCTCATGTTCCTTCAAGACACAAAGACATCTCCGGCACCAGTATTCGTGCACTTTCCCGCCTGGTACTCGGCTACGAAACAGGGCGTCGTTGACATGAACTTTGCCGTGTTCCCCGTCGCACTCGTTCGTTATGGGCCTTCGGTGCCTCCCCAGAATCCCATTGTTTCCGAATGGCACCCACAGACGTTTCGATGGGCGGAATGGCGCGGTGGCATGTATCGCTATTTTGTGGTGCATGCGCCGGTCGATTTGGGATACAGGTTATTCGGCTGGGCGCCTTGCCCGGTCAGATTAGTAGCGCACTCTGATAATTGGTGGTTATACGAAAAGGACCCTCAGTGTAGCTCAGCCGAGGAGCAGAAGGCTTTTCAAAACCAGCCTCCCAAGATGCCTTGAGTCATCGCCACATCCCTGTAGTCCGGCAGTCGCCTGCGCCAAATCACACCCATAGTGGGAACTAATGCGCCTCGCTGGCTGGGCTAGCAGACTTCAGCCGTACGCGTGCCTCGTAAGTTACTGAATTCTAACGACAGATCTGAGTGTGACAGAACGGCAATTGGCAGGCCAGGTGCTCTTGTCATTGTAGTTCCAACCGCGGAGCGACGTTGTACTGCTTCCCGCCGACGAGGAGTAGGAGTTAATGGAATCAAGTTCAGAGAGTCGTCCAACCGGTGCCGCTTGGAGCGCGGCACAAACCTATACGATGGCCGCGATCTGCCTCGTCATCGGAGTAGCGGTCGGCTATTTCGTTCGAGGTTCCGCATCCCCAGCAGCCCCCGCTGCCTCGGCTCAGGCGGTGATGGCTCAGGCCCCAGCGCCCGCCAGTATGGGGCAGCAAAAGATGCCCACCCTGGATGATATGAAGCGCATGGCGGACAAGCAGGCGGAGCCGCTGCTGGAGAAGCTGAAGACCGATCCCCAGAATGTTGATCTGCTCAACAAAACCGCGCTCACCTATAAAGCCGCCCACCAATTCAAAGATGCCATCGTTTATTTCCAGAAGGCGCTGGACATCGATCCCAAGAACGTGCCTATCCGTACTGACATGGCCTCGTGCCTTTACTACACGGGCGACGTGGACGGTGCACTGGCGCAGCTTGACAAGTCGCTGACCTACGATCCCAAGCATGCGGGGACGCTGATGAACATCGGCATCATCAAATGGCAGGGCAAGAACGATGTCGACGGCGCCGTCGCAGCATGGCAAACCTTGCTGAAGCTCAATCCCAACTTCCCCCAAAAGGAAGCGATCGAGCACATGATCACCGAGGCCAAACAGACACGAAACACTGCGCAATCCTCCAACCCACCGAAGGGATAGCTTCATGAAGCGAATGGCTATCTTCCTCTTATTGCTGTCCGCCTTCGCCTGCTTTGCCGGTGCGCAGAACAATGGCGCTGTGCCTCCCGGCCACCAGATGCTGGCCTCGCCCGACGCGTTCGCCGACGGACACCTGGCCGCGCTCGATAAGCAGATAGGACTGTCCGCGGAACAGAAGCCGCAGTTGCGGGCGGTCTTCCTGCAAGAAGGAAAGGACCTGTTCGCCGTGTTCGGTGACAGTTCATTGTCCGACACCCAAAAGCAGGCTCGCATCCAACAGATCCACGTCGCTACCCGTGACAAGGTCTGGAGCCTGTTGACCCATGACCAGCGTAAACAGATGTCGGAGCAGCCGACACCGCCACGGCCCGTCACCTAGGCCGATCCGCCTCTGGTTCGACCGTAAGCCGTCGATGGAGAGGATGTTAATGCTCGCTGGGCGCTCGCTGACGACGGGGCGGGCAGGTTGGGCGACTCGAGACTCAACATCTATTTCCCGATGCAGAACGAGCTGAAGATCAGGTTCAGGATGTCGTCCGCTGTAGTTGCACCAGTGATGTCGTCCAGCGGGCGCAGCGCGCTGTAGAGATCGAGCAGTATCATTTCGTGCGGCGTTTTCAGCGGCACAGCCTGGGCCGCGCGACCAACAGCCACGATTGCTTCCTCCACCAGCTTCTGTTGACGGACGTTGGTCAGAAATCCGCTCTCCTGCTCCGCTCCGGCGTCGCCGCGCACCTTCTCCAGAATCATTGCACGCAAATCCTCGATGCCGTCACCGGTCAGTGCTGAGGTGAAAACCGCAACCGGATTATATTCGCTGACAGCCAGCTTACTTGCAATGTGGCCGCGATCACCAATCAGGTCGCTCTTGTTGCAGACTACAATCCGAGGCCGGTCCTGCGTTTTTTCCACTAGCTCCGAATCAGGCCTGAAGTTGCCGCCCGCGAAATCGGACGCATCGAGAACCACCAGGACGACGTCCGCATCGGCAATCGCTTCTACCGATTTGCGCACACCTATGCTCTCGGCTTCATCGAGCGCGGTCCGAATGCCCGCCGTGTCTACCAGTTGCACCGGAATGCCCCCGATGGAAACCGTCTCGCTCACCAGATCGCGCGTAGTGCCAGGTGTTGCGGTGACGATGGCGCGTTCGCGCTCCACCAGGCGGTTAAACAGGCTCGACTTGCCGACGTTCGGCCGGCCTACGATGGCCAGCGTCAAGCCTTCATGCACTAATTTTCCAAAGCTGAAGCTGGCAAGCAGTTCCTCCAGGGGCGCACGAATCGCGGCGATGCGCGAGAGAATCTCTGTGTCGGGCATCACCGACACGTCGTCTTCAGCGAAGTCCACGCCCGCCTCCAGCACGGCGATCAATTCCACCAGCTTCAGCTTGGTGGGTTGTAATCGCTTCGACAACGCGCCTTCGAGCTGACGCGCGGCGACCTGTGCCTGATAGAGCGTCTGCGATTCGATGAGATCGCGGACTGCTTCGGCTTGCGTTAGATCGATGCGGCCGTTGAGAAATGCACGCATGGTGAATTCGCCGGGTTCGGCCAATCGCGCGCCGCGCGCCAGCGCCATTTGCACAACATGGCGCAGAACGACCGTCGAGCCGTGGCACGAGATCTCGACCACATCGTCAGTGGTGTAGGAGTGAGGTTCGGCGAAGAAGGTGACGACAATTTCGTCAAGCCGCTCGCCGGTGGCGGGATCGATGAGCTCGCCGAAGTGCGCACGCCCCGCTTCGAGGTCATGTCCGTGGGCGAGTCGCAGCATGGGACGCGCGATGTCGCGCACGTCGGCCCCAGACAGTCGCACTACTCCAATGCCGCCGCGCCCGGGAGGCGTGGCGACGGCTACGATGGTGTCGTCGAGATGCAAGAAAGTCATTATTCACCACCGAGACACCGAGCAAAACGAAAAGACAAAAGCTCTCTGTGCCTCTGTGTCTCGGGGGTGAGGCTCTTAGCGCCTTCTCGAAACAGGCGCCGCAGGCGGATTGCCCTTGTAGTCCTTGGGGTAGACCACGACGTGGCGCTGTGCAGCTTCGCCGGCGCTTTCGGTACGCAGATCGGTAAAGTCACGAAGCGCCAAATGGACAATGCGGCGCTCCCGGGACGACATGGGCGCAAACGCATAAGGAATGCCGCTCGTGCGCACCCGTTCGGCCGCCACGTCTGCCGCCAGCCGCAATTCCTGAAGACGCGCGGAGCGGAAATTCTGGCAGTCGAAGTTTACCTTCTCGTGTTCGTCAGGCGCGAGGCGCAACATCTCAAGCGACACGTGCTCGAGCGCCCGCAGCAACTCTCCGCCATTCTCCAGGACCAGCGGGCTGTCCGCGCCGGAGAACTCCACCAGGATTTCGGGATGCTCCCACTCGCGATCGCTGGTGAGCGGAGGGTCCACCGTAATCTTGTAACGCAGGTAGAAATCTCCGTTGGCTATGAGCGCGTTCAGGAACTCGCTGATCTTCTTGGCGGCGGCGATTTTGTCGGGAATAGGCATAGACGCTATTTACTCGCCTTCTTGCGGGCGCGTTTTTCGGCTTCGGCACGCATCTCGCGGCCCAGGCTACTGCGGTTCATGATGTTCTGCTGAACAATGGCGATGACGTTTCCAACCACCCAGTAAACGCTCAATCCCGAGGGCAGAGAATAGCTGAAGAAACCGATCATCAGCGGCATCATGAGCGTCATCATCTGTTGCTGTTTCGGGTCCATGCCGGTGTTGGGTGTCATCTTCTGAACCAGATAAGTGCTGATGACGATCACGATCGGCATGATGAATAGCTTGTCCGGTGACGAAAGATCGTGCAGCCACAAGAATGGCGCCTGGCGCAGCTCAATCGCGTTCTGCAGCATCGAATAGAACGCGAACAAGAACGGCATTTGGATGATGAGCGGTACGCAGCCGCCTGCCGGGTTTACGTGCTCCCGCTTGTACAGCTCAGCGATCTCTGCGTTCATCTCCTGACGCTTGGGATCGCTCATGGAAAGCTTCTTGTACTTCTCCTGAATGGCCTTCATCTGCGGCTGCAGCTTCTGCATCTTCAGCGCCGACTTCATGCTGGTGATGCGCAACGGCAGCAACGCTATATTGATAATGACCGTCAGGATGATGATGGCCACGCCCCAGTTGCTGGTCATGTGCTCGTGGGTCCACTTCAGCCACAGGAAAAGCGGGCGCGCGATTAAGCGGAAGAAGCCGAAGTTCACCACATCCCGCAGGTCTGGACCGTTCGGCTGGCCCGGGCCAGAGTTGGCATGCACTGATTCGAGAACTTCCAGCGCCTTCGGCCCCACGAACAACCGCTCGCGCGTCACACCGGACATATCGCCCACTGCCGCACCCAGCACGTCATAGCGGTTCACGCTGTTCGGATCAGGCTTCCTGGGATCTTTCGGGACGGTGATGGCTTCGTGGAAGGTCACCATCGCCGCCGTGTCCGGATTGTCCGGCAGGAAGATGGCGGCGAAGAACTGGTCCTGCGGGCCGGCCCAATCGAAAGGACCGCGCAGGGTGTTGCCGTTGCTCACTTTCTTCGCTGCAAGGCGCTCCACTTTGCCGCCCGCCATGTAGTCAATGAATGCCGAAGCATAGAGTGGACCGGTGGTCTGGTCGCCGAAGCCTGCCGGCCAGCCTGGATAAGCGCTCACCACCTGGCCGTTCTGCGCAACCTCGGTTTCGATGGAGACTACGTAGCTGTCATCGAACTGAAAGGTCTTGCGGACCGTTACATCGCCATCCGCGTATTCAAAAGTCAACTTTCCGGGGGCCGTGACATTGCCGCTGGGAGCGGCGGCATAGAGCGCTGAGTTGATCTGATTGCGAAGATTTTCGTCGTAGGTAAAGAGGCTGAGCGGCAGGCCAAACTTCTCGGCTTCCTTGTTCACCAGGTCGAGTGGCTTTCCGTCCTCGTCTTTGTATTTCTTCAGGACCCACGACTTCGCTTGGGCGCCGCGATTGGTAAACACGATCCGGTACAGGTTGTTCTCGACCACGGTCTCGATCTCGGCGCCTGCAGATTTCGAAACGACTGAGGTCTTGGGCGCGTTGGCGGTTGGCTTGCCGGACGCGTTCGATGCCAGCGCCCCAGCCGAGCTAAGAGCATTGGGGCCGGGCTTGGTGTGCTGCGTGGTTGAAGCCGGAGCTGGCTTCTGCGGTGGGTTGGGGCGGTTCTTGAACAAAAAGAGCTGCGCGATGATGAGCACCGCAAAGGTCACGGCAAACACCAGCATCATGCGGCGGTCGCCCCCGCCGCCTTCTTGTTGTGGATTGTGATACTCGGCCAAGGTCAGGTCCCGATCAGCATTGGCGGCCCACGTGTGCGTTGACACCGTGGCTGGCAGCCAGTCTTCTTAGCATTGTTCCGCCCCCTAATGGGCAAAAATCTTGTTGGATGGCAGTCGGCGTATCGCTCACCGCCGCCGGTACCGGATCCGGGGCCCCCAACAAGTCCCGCTTTTGGACTTGTTGGGGTGGAGGATCATATCCAGCGCGGGCAAAGGGATGGCAGCGCAGGAGGCGCCCTGCCGCCAGCACACTCCCGCGAAACACGCCGTACCGCTCGATGGCTTCTCCGGCGTATTCCGAGCACGTAGGGACGAAGCGGCAGGCATGCGGCAGCATCGGCGAAATAAATCGCTTATAGCACCGCAGCACGAATTGGAACGCCTGCTTCATCTCCGTTCCGCCACGCGAGCACGTTGCGCCGCCAACCGAAGTCCCCGACCCACTTCCTCCACCAATTTCGCAAAAGGTAAGGTCAGTACGCTCTTCCGCGGATTGAAAACCACGTCCACTGGGCCTTCACATGCCTGCGCAGAAAACCGTACCGCCTCGCGCATGCGGCGCTTGATTCGGTTGCGTTCCACCGACCCTCCCAGCACTTTTCCCACCGTGAAGCCGACCCGCGGCCCACTTCCCACTTCAGGCCCATCCCGCCGCAGATAAAACACCGTCAAATTTCCGGTGAACTGCCGGCGCCCGTTCTTGTAGACCCGCTGAAAGTCAGAGTGCTTCAGCAGACGCCTCGATTTCGGAAACTTGCCACTCGCGGTGGTGACGTTTTGAGCCATACAGCGCGGCGCCCACTCGCCGGGTCCAACTGTTGCGGCGGCTGCTTCCAAGGGTCCTTCTGGAATACTGCGGTGACGCAGAGCTCGGGTCTAATGGCCTACTCGCGGTGGCCGGCCTTTACGGCGACGCGCTTGCGTCCCTTGGCGCGCCGGCGTGACAGCACCGCCCGCCCGCTCTTAGTCTTCATGCGAGAACGAAATCCGTGCGTCTTTGAGCGGCGACGACGGTTAGGTTGGAATGTGCGCTTAGGCATCGAAAACTGCGCTCCCTCACTGGCACAAAATGGAATTGAGCAAACTCAAAGTATAGCGGTCAACGTACCCCACTGGCAACCTGTGGCGACCGCATTCTACTCGTCGCAGCGGCGTCTTTCCCTTCGCCAAATCAATGCAAAGTCTTCGCTTCATTCATTTGCAACATTTTAGTGCTATGTAATCGGCAGACTACTGCCAAGCTAAAGTTGTGGTTCGCCCGTCACTTTTATATTGCAGAAGTGCTGGTGAATAGTGTTAGCTATAAGCACGCCACGCTAACGCCTTCAAGGCCGTCCACCTCAACCCTCATCGAGATACGGGGTAATCCGTATTGCAGTCGGAGGTAAAATGCAAGCCCAGCGGTTTCTGTGCAGGATGTTACTCCGGTTGTTCCTCCTAGTGACGCTAACGGCGCTCGCCAACGCTGGCGATTATGCTGCCATCATCGTTTACGGCGACAGTTATTCCGACAACGGCAATCTGTTCAACGATCTGGGCATTCCGGGCGCACCCTACTGGAACGGCCGATATTCGAACGGCCCGGTCGCGGTTGAGCGCTTGTCCTCCTGTCTGGGGGTACCCCTGCTCGACGAAGCCTGGGGAGGTGCAACGACCGGCATCGGAAACGTTATCGACAATGGGACTACGGGCACTCTGGGGTATGACAATCTGCCGGGAATGACGACTTCGTTCAACGCCACAATCGATTCGTTTCCGCCCGGTAAGGTCAGTGCTTCGCTGGTTGTTGTTTGGGGTGGGATAAATGACTTCGCTACCAACGGACTTACCACCTTGACGGCAGACCACGCTGTAAGCGATATTGTTGCCCTGATTACAACCTTGCAGGCCTTGGGCGCGAAGCAAATTCTCGTTCCCGGCATACCCGATCTTGGCTTGACGCCACTTTACCAGGCAGAAGGAAAAGGGGGATACGCAAACTACGTAAGCGACTACTTCAACCAAAAGCTTCGTGTTTCGCTTCCTCCGGGTGTTCTCTTCTACGACACTGCCACCTTGTTTCGCAAAATGATCAAGAACCCCGGCGTTTATGGACTCACCAACGTTACCCAGCCGTGCTACGTCGTAAATAACGGTGTTTGCCAGAATCCCTACCAGTATCTCTACTGGGACCTGCTGCACCCTACCGAGCATATTCATCAGATACTGGGGCACGAATTTTCCCTCGCCACTGTCGGCTTGGGCGTGTGTCCTCTCCAAGAGAAGTCACGCCAGTAGATGAGAAGACGGGAGCGCAGGGTATAGGGTATAAGGCGGAGGCGCCGCCCGATACCGCAGCCATGGAACCGCGCGGGACCTCCAAAGCAACTTGGGAACCCGGAGCCCGAAACTCGTCCGCGAAGATCCCCTCCGCTTGCATCCAACCTCCGAAACCCGCAAACTGTACCTACCATCCGAATGAATCTCGCACTTTTTGGCGGCACCTTCGACCCCATCCATCGCGGCCACGTCGTCGTGGCGCGTGCCGCCGCCGCCAAGTTCCGGCTGAAGCAGGTCTGGTTTGTTCCGGCGGACATTCCCCCACACAAGCAGAAGACGCCAATCACGCCGTATTACCATCGCTATGCCATGGTTGGGCTGGCGCTCGCCGGGGAGAAAGAGTTCCTGCCGTCGCCGTTGGAGGCGCCCGATCTCGACCACAATAGCAGCGGTCGCCGGCCGAGCTACTCGATCGACACCGTCCGACGGGTCAAGAAGACGCTCGGCAAGAGCGACCACTTATACTTCCTTGTCGGCATGGACGTCTTCAAAGACATCGCCAAGTGGTATAGGGCAGAAGAACTGCTGGGCGAGTGTGAATTTATCGTCGCCGCGCGCCCAGGTTATTCGCTAGCCGACGTCGCGTCTTCTTTACCGGAGAAGTTGCGGCCCAGCGCCGCGGTGACGAATTTATTCCGCAAGCAGAAGATGGCAGGTCCTCTCGTCTTGCCGGGCGCTACTCTGCACATGCTGCCGGAGACCCACGAGAACGTATCGGCCACGCAGATCCGCGCGGCCCTTGACCGGGGCGGCGCACTGAAGCGCCTCGTGCCCGATGCGGTAGCGGACTACATCCAAAAAGAGCGCCTTTACCGGAAACCTGCCACCAGGAAGGAACGTACTTGATGCAAAGCGGGTCGATCGAATGAAGAAAAATGAAACCAGGTCGCAAGTTGCCGTCGCGGTGCGCGCCTGCCAGGACAAGAAGGCCACCGACATCAGCATTCTGCAACTTGACGCGCAAGCCAGCGGATTTACGGATTACTTTGTCCTGTGCTCAGGAGCGAACCCGCGCCAGGTCCAGGCCATTGCCGACGGCATAGACCAGCAGCTCAGCGCGGCCGGCGTGCAACCCAAGCACATCGAGGGTCACACCCAGGCCGACTGGATACTGATGGACTACGTGGATTTTGTGGCGCACATCTTCTCCGAGAACGCGCGGAAGTTTTATGATCTGGAGCGGCTGTGGAAGTCGGCAAAACGCTTGCAACTCGCAGACCTTGTGAAGCCTGTTCGCAAGCCAGCCGCGAAGAAGGCCGCGGCGAAGCGGCCGGCGCGTGTGAAAAGCGCAGCCAAGTCGCCATCCAAAGCCGCGCCTCGCAAGCGCAGTCCTCGCAAGCCGAAGAGTTCATAGCCCGTGAAACTGCGCATCGCATGGATCGGCAGGACGCGCAGTTCGCCTATTCAGTCTTTGACGGCCGAATATCTGAAGCGGCTTTCGCGCTACGCCGCCAGTGACGCGCTCGAACTGATGTCGGAAACCGCGTTGCTCAAGCTGGTGGAGAAGAGCACGGCGCGCACTCCGCCGGTGCTGGTGTTGCTCGACTCGCGCGGGCGGCAGCTTACCTCGGAAGAGGTCGCGAATTTCCTGGAGTATCACCAATCGCATGACACGCAGGAGTTGCTGTTCGCCGTTGGTCCCGCCGATGGCTGGAGCGAAGCGACCCGAGCCGCTGCGAACAACATTCTTTCCTTTGGCAAGATCACCCTGCCTCACGAGCTGGCACGAGTAGTGCTACTGGAACAGCTTTATCGCGGATTCACCATTCTGAAAGGCCATCCGTACCACGGCGGACATTAGGGCGGCGAAGCTCGGCTATACTCGCTTGGAGGAAGCTCCGTACCAGTGACACGGTGGAAGTGCTGGCCTTCAGAGCCTGCCCTGAGCGCAGCCGAAGGGCCAGCGTCTAAGCCGCTAATAATAATGCCGGGCTTTGGCCCCGGAAACACCGAGTCAACTTTTCAGAACTCCTTATGAATGCCGGAGAACGTATGACGTCGTTACCGCGGATCGCACTCCGCACTTTCATCTTGTTGGCAATCGCAACGCTTCTTCCCCGTTGTTTCGCGCAAGCATCTTCTCCCGCGGGAAAGTCAGCCGCAGATTTTGCGCCGCTGCTGCAATGGAAGAGCGCCGTGATCAGCGGCAATCCTGCGGCGGTGAAGGCGCTGTACAGCACCAATCCCCCCGTCCAGGTCGCCACAGCGGCGGGCCAGAGCACCGCCGACTCCGACGCTGCCTTCTGGACCGGCCTTAGGGCCCGTCGTATCAAGTTAGACATCATTCAGTCGGACTCACCACAACCGGGGACTCACCAGGTTGTGTTTCAGGCTGAAATCCTTTCTGCCACTGCGGGCGAACATACCGTGTACATCACCGAGGGGCAACTCTGGCAGCAGCAGGGCGAGCAGTGGCGTCTGGCGGCGACCAAGCGCAGCGACCCTACACGGCTGCAGCAGCCCACCTCGAAGAGCAAGGTGATCTATGCCCCGGGCCTCGACGCCCGCGCCGAGGTCAAGCAGGCTGTGGGAATTGCTTTCCGGGAGCACAAGCGCGTGCTGGTCGTCTTCGGCGCCAACTGGTGCTATGACTGCCACGTTCTCGATTTGGCATTTCATCGTCCGGATGTGGAACCTGTGCTTAAGAAAAACTACGAGGTGGTTCATGTCGACGTCGGGGAAGGTGACAAGAACCAGGACCTAATGCAGCAATACCAGGTCCCTATGAAGAAGGGAATTCCCGCAATCGCGGTTCTCGATAGCGACGGCGAGCTGCTATACAGCCAGCAGGGGGGCGAGTTCGAGAAGGCGCGGGCCCTCGCGCCCGAAGATGTGCTGGCATTTCTAGAAAAGTGGAAGCCTGCCTCCCATTGACGCGGTAGCGGATTTCAGATGTCGGATACCAGGACTCCTTTTAGTAAGGCTCTGTTCTTGCCTGTAAACATTGGCGATTCGCCATTCTATACGCGCTTAACTTCCTAAGAGCCTTTAGTAATTACGAAAACTTGACGCATACCTCCACGAGTCGTGTATAGTACACGTGCTTTGGGTTCCTGCCGCCGCTAAGTCCAACTGTCTGAGAACACTTGAAACACGAAAAGGGAATCTCTTGCATCTGGCGCACGGGCACACGTGGAGGTGTGAATTGTTTAAAATATTTTGTGTCAGGTTTCTGACGTTGTTCGCATTGAGCCTGATGTGTGGCGGCGCTCTCGCGGAAGCCACAAGGGCTGCGAAGCCTGCTTCCGTGACCATCACCCTGAGTCCAAGTTTGCCCAGTCCGCAGCAACTGGGCGCCGGCATAACCTGGACGGCCACCGTGAACAACGCGC
>Ga0209040_10000545_pt1 | contig 29005 bp, 24 predicted proteins | sample BogFormECP12_OM3_FD_188240 | JGI IMG/M metagenome (GOLD analysis project Ga0209040, IMG submission 188240) | Bog forest soil microbial communities from Calvert Island, British Columbia, Canada - ECP12_OM3 (SPAdes) (version 2) | ecosystem: Environmental > Aquatic > Freshwater > Wetlands > Bog ... | reverse complement strand
CGATCGCGCTCGGCGCGCTCGCTGTCGCCGCAGTCGGCACGCTGATCGAAATGCTGCTGCTGCGCCGCATCTACGACGCGCCGGAACTGTTTCAGTTGCTTGCAACCTTCGGCGTCACGCTCGTCGTCGAGGATCTCGTGCTGCTGATCTGGGGGCCGAGCGAGCTGCTCGGTCCGCGCGCGCCCGGCTTCAAGGGCGCGATCGACCTCTTCGGCCAGCCCTTCCCGACGTACGACCTGCTGCTGATCGCCCTCGCTCCGCTGATTCTCTCATTCTTATGGCTGCTCTTCCGCCGCACGACCTGGGGCGTGCTGGTACGGGCGGCGACGCAGGACCGCGAGATGGTGGCCGCCCTCGGGGTCAACCAGAAGTGGCTGTTCACCAGCGTCTTTGCGCTCGGCGTCTTTCTCGCGGGCCTTGGCGGCGCGCTCGAGCTGCCGCGGCAGGCGGCTAGCCATACGATGGACCTGCAGGTGATCACTGAGGCGCTGGTTGTCGTCGTGATCGGTGGCCTCGGCAGCGTGCCGGGCACCTTCCTCGCGGCGATCATCGTGTCTGAGCTCAACGCCTTCGGCATCCTCGTCTTCCCCAAGATCTCGATCGTCCTCGTCTTCCTCGTCATGGCGATTGTGCTGATCGTGCGGCCGTGGGGACTGCTCGGGCGCGCGGAGGCGGCCGCGCGAGCCGCAAGCGGCATGGTCATTTCCCGCTGGCGCCCGCTCCGCGCGGAGGGCCGGCTGCTCGCCGTTCTGGCTTTGGCGGTCGCGGCCCTTCTGCCGCTCGTCGCCGGCAGTTATCTCGTCGGCGTCGCGACGGAAGTGCTTATCTTCATGCTCTATGCGGCGAGCCTCCATTTTCTGCTCGCGGGCGGCGGTCTCGCCTCCTTCGGGCACGCCGCCTATTTCGGCCTCGGCTCTTATGGCGCGGCGATCGCGCTCAAAGCGTACGGGCTCGGCATGGAGACGGCGATCCCGGCCGGAATCCTTCTCGGACTCGTCGGCGCGCTCGTCTTCGGCTGGTTCTGCGTGCGCCTCTCCGGCGTCTATTTCGCCATGCTCACGCTCGCCTTCGCCCAGATCGCCTGGTCGATCGTCTATCAATGGACGGACGTGACGGGCGGCGACAACGGCATCATCGGCGTCTGGCCGAGCGCCTGGGCCGCCTCGCCCGCGCGCTTCTATTGGCTGACGCTCGTGCTGAGCGCGGGTGGTGTCGCGCTGCTGCGCGCGATCACTTTCTCGCCGTTCGGCTACGCGCTGCGGGCTTTGCGCGATTCGACCTTGCGCGCGGAGACGATCGGGATCGAGCGGCGCCGCGTGCAATGGATGGGATTTGTGATCGCTGGCGCTTTCGCGGCGCTGGCCGGGGCGCTCTACGCCTTTCTCAAGGGCAGCGTGTTTCCCGACAACATCTCGATTTCGTTGTCGATCGATGGGTTGGTCATGGTCTTGCTCGGCGGCGTCGGCACGGTGTCGGGCGGCATCGTCGGCGCGGCGATTTACCGGTCGTTGTCGATCTGGGTGATCAGCCACACCGATTATTCCAAGCTCGTGCTCGGCGCCCTCATCATCCTGCTGGTCCTACTGTTCCCCAACGGCCTCGTCGGCGCGTTCGAAGCCTGGCGAAGCGCGCGGGCGCCCGCTCGCCTCCGTGGGCAAAACCCATGAGCCTTCTCGTCGTCGAGGAACTCGGCAAGTCCTATTCCGGCTTCCAGGCGGTCCGGGACGTCAGCTTCACGCTCGAAGCCGGCGAGATGCTTGCGCTCATTGGGCCAAACGGCGCGGGCAAGAGCACCTGCTTCAATATGATCGACGGCCAGCTCGCACCGACGAGCGGCCGGGTGGCGATCTTCGGCAAGAGCACCGCCGGTTTGACGCCCGGCGACATCTGGCGCCTCGGCGTCGGCCGAACGTTCCAGGTCGCCGCGACCTTCGCCTCGATGACGGTCGCTGAGAATGTGCAGATAGCGCTCCTCTCGCATCATTCGCGCCGCTGGCCGGCGCTGCGTTGGGCGGCGCGCTACCACGTCGCCGAGGCGGAGCGCCTGCTCGATCTCGTCGGGATGGCCGACCAAGCGCAACGTAGCTGCGGCGAGCTCGCCTATGGCGACCTCAAGCGGCTCGAGCTCGCCATCGCGCTCGCCAACACTCCGAAGCTGCTGCTGATGGACGAGCCGGCGGCCGGAATGGCGGCGCGAGAGCGCCACGCACTGATGGGCCTCACTGCCCGCATCGCCCGCGAACGCACGATCGGCGTCCTCTTCACCGAGCACGACATGGACGTGGTGTTCGGTCACGCCGACCGAGTGCTTGTGCTCAACCGCGGGACGCTGATCGCCGAGGGCGCGCCTGCGGCGGTGCGCGCCAACGCCGAGGTTCAGGCGGTCTATCTCGGCGCGGGCTCGCTCTATGGTGCCCATTCGTGAGCGCCGCCAAGCTCTCGGTCGCACAGCTCGACGCCGCCTACGGCCAAGCCCAGGTGCTGTTCGACGTTTCGCTCGAGATCGGCGCCGGCGAAGCGGTCGCGCTGCTCGGCCGCAATGGCGCGGGCAAATCGACGACGTTCCGCGCGATTCTCGGGCTGATCGCCCGGCATACCGGGAGGATCGTCTTCGACGGGGAGGACATTTCGAAGTGTCCTCCTTACGAGATCGTACGGCGTGGCCTCGGCTATGTGCCGGAGGACCGTCGCATCTTTTCCGATCTAACGGTCGAGGAAAATCTGCTGGTCGGCCGGCAGCCGCCGCGCCCTAACGCTCCGACCTGGACGCCTGAGCGGCTCTTCGCCATCTTCCCGAACTTGTGTGAGTTGCGGGGGCGCGCTGGCGCGCGCATCTCGGGCGGGGAGCAGCAGATGCTCACCATTGCGCGCACGCTCATGGGCAATCCCTCGCTTCTGCTGCTCGACGAGCCGTCCGAGGGCCTCGCGCCACGCATCGTCGAGCAGATGATTGAGGCCATTCGCGAGATGAAGCGGGAGGGGCTCAGCCTTTTGCTGAGCGAGCAGAACCTCGCTTTCGCCCGCCTCGTCGCCGAGCGCATCTATGTCATCGAGAAAGGCGCCATCCGCTTTGGCGGAACAATGGCGGAGTTCGACGCCCGGCCCGACGTGCGCGACGCCTATCTCGCGTTTTGAGCCTGGTGGCGGCGCCGCCATGCCTGTGATACCCGGTGACCCAATGAAAAGCCCCGCCATCGAAGGCCGCCGAAGCCGGGAGGAGCCCTACGTCCTCGACGACCAGGTCGGCTTCGTCCTGCGTCAGGCGCAGCAACGTCACACGACGATTTTCGCCACCGAGATGATCGAGGGCCTCACGCCGACCCAGTGGGCGGCGCTCGCCAAGCTGAGGGAATGCGGCCCTTGCTCGCAAAATCATCTCGGCCGCCTGACCGCGATGGACGCCGCGACGATCAAGGGCGTCATCGATCGCCTGACCCGGCGAGGCTTCACCACGATCCGTCCGGACCCGCGCGACGGGCGCCGTCTCCTCGTCGCGCTGACGCAGGCGGGTTCATACCTCTACGGTCGCGCCGCGCCGATCGCCGCGCTCATCACACAAAAGACGCTTGAGCCGCTGGACAAGAATGAGCGCTCGACGCTCGTCGCTTTGCTGCGTCGGCTGGCTTGAGGCGGAGCATCCCTTCTTCCCGCTTGCGGAGTGAGGGTTATGCACATAGGCGGATCCAACGTCGTTATCGTGACCCCGAGCGAAGCGAGGGCGCGACAATCCACGGGATGAAGTCATAGCTCGTCGAGAGACGGGCGTTCTCTAAGAACGCCTTATGCACGGTTGCTCTGGATCGCCGCGTCGCCCTTCGGGCTCCTTACGATAACGACGAGACGGTTCGACTGAAAGGTAACTTGCCCCAAGCGCCGATTGGGCGTGCCAATCGCGCTGAGAATTCGCATCAGCCAACCCGTCGAAGAGAGCGCAAGATGCAGCGCTCCAAGAGCCCCGGATCCGCACAGAGATTTCTCTCAGCCCACGCTGCCGTCTACAAAAGTCTTCAACGTCCAACGCCACCTCACGACACGACAGACGCAACGAACGCTCCGCTCCGCAGCGACAAATGCACGGAGCAAGGCTGCAGCCGCAGCTTGACTTTGAACTATGCAATACTCTTCGCTCGCCCAAGAATCGGCAACGTGACAAAACCAGTTGGGCGATAGGTCAGTTCGATCGCACGCGGCTCTGAGGAGCAAGGCAGGTTGGCAATCGAGACGCCGGCGTCGAAGGGCGCGTAGGCCGCTGGTCGCTGGTCAATTAAAAGCTGGTAAACGCTTCCCGGCTCTATCTCGGGAAGATTAAGAAAAGCGCCCTCGGCGGAGATCGGCGGAACAGTGAGTGAGATAACGTTCTCGCCGAACTGAATTTGCGAGAACGGCCCAAGGATATTGGTGACGAGCAGGCGTTGACCGCCTCTCGCCAGCGTTAGAACGCCGTCCTGGATCGAGACGACGACCTGTCCAACAGGGCTTGCGATCGGCCCCAGCCTCGCTTCGCCTTCATTCGTAATCTCCCAGCCGCGCCACGGCCCGATGTCCATTGTGCGAGCGACGCCCAGCAGCGCCATAAGCGCGCCCCAGCAATAGAATCCCTCCGTGTCGGGTTGGTCGAGCGCCTCGCCGGTTTCGGCGTTAAAATTCTCTGGGCAGAGCCGGCGATTGCTCCAAGACTGCTCAAACAAGGCGAAGCTGCGGTCGGCGAGCGCGTTAGCGGCTGCGTTCTCGCCGCAACGGCGCAAGCCCTGCCAGACGAGGTAGTTGAAGGTCGGCCAGATGCGGCCGCGCCAGTAAAGATTGTCCTTGAAGGCGCAATCATCGCGACTGACGCCAGGAAGCCCGAAGACGCCGCCGAACTTATTCGGGTCATCGAGATGAGCCAGAAGCGACGCGATCTGGTCCGGCGTCACAGCGCCTGCGATCATTGGATAGAAACTCGTCGGTCCGACGCTTCTTACGAAGCGGCCCGACCGAAGTCGGTTCGCGAAGATGCGCCGGTCCCTGTCCCAAAGTTCCTCTCGAATTTTGACGCGCAGGCGCTCGGCCGTCGTCAAGAAAGACGCCGCCTCCGCGCGGCCCAGTTCCTGCGCGATCAGCGCCAGCATCTCGGCATCGAGCGCGAGCAGACTGTTGAGTCCGACGTCTTCGCTCGCCAACGTTCCGGTTTGCGGATCATAGGTTGCTTCGTCATGGATCGGCGAATTGTCCATCGCCGATTCGTTGCGTGCGCCAAAGGATGTGCCTTTGTAGAGTCCTTCGCCGACATTCGACGTTCCATACGAGACGAGCCCGCGCCCGAAGGGATCGCGCCTTCGTCGCCACCAGGCGTGGTTGCGCGCCAGCGCCTCATAAGCGAATTCCAGCAGCGGCAGTGATCGCGATCTTAAATACATGAGCCAGACGAGAAAGGATCCGATCGGCGGTTGATTGCGATCGACCCAGGCGTCATTGGCTGACAGAAGACACGCAAAATTGCCATCAGGCGTCGCGCTCGCAAGCGCGACCGCGAGATTTTCTCGACCTATTTCCGCATCGAGAACGCTGGTCAAGAGTGCCGCATATTGCTGATCGTTGAGCCAGACTCCGAAGCCGCCGAACTTTGCGAGATTCCAGTTACGGCTGATCGACGTATAGGGACGGCCGTTGATTTCGTCCCAAAGGGTATTCCAGGCCGTCACGTCGCGGATCGCATCGAGCGCGCCGGCGTGGCGACCGGTTTGCTCAGGGATCTGCGTCTCTCTTTCTTCGCCGGCCGCGCAAGCACGCGCGCGCTCGACCGCAACGTCCTCCGCGTCCGCCACGGCGACGCCGAAGCGGTTCTGTGGCGTCATCTCGAGATTGTAGCGCAGGGCGAGGACCGGATCGGCTTGTGAGCGCGCGACTGTCTCGAAATAACCTTTTTCCTCATAACGCGCGGCAAGCGCCTCGACGGATTCGTGTCCCGTCACCTGTACCGGCTCTGTGGCGCTCGCCAGCGCGAGGAAGCGATGGCCGATCTTGACGACCGCCGCCTTTCTCGCGGGCTCGTAGCGAACGATCTGCCCTTCTTCCGCTGACAGGCAGATGTTGATCCAGAAGCGCAGGCCCCACTCGCCTCTTTGAGTCACGAGCCATGAACCTTCGATTTCGAAAGGGTCCCTCTTGCGATAGCGCCAAAGAAGTCCGGTCCCTGCGTGGGAAAGATCAAGTTCGACGAGACTGCCGTCGAGCGCGTGGCGTCCATAGCGCACGGTTTCGCCCGGCGGAAAGAGAGTGGCCTTGCGTATACTGTCAGCATAGGCGACGGGGGTAACGCGCACGCCGAGCGGCAGGAACACCATTTCAGCCGGGCGGCTCGACCAGGTGTTCCAGGCTCGTGCGAGCGGGATGGTTGCGCTGCGAAGCATGGTCGTTCCTTGACGCTGATCAATTCTCTATGATGACGCTATGCGTCGGCGACCACGCAAGCGCGACGCTGTCGCCCGGAGAGGCGGGGCTCGTTTCGCGATTCTGTGTTAGAATTTTGATCGGCGAACCGTCGGCGCTCTCCAGCAGTATTGTGGATACCGCGCCCGCGTAGATGATCTCCCTGACGACGGCCAGAAGCCTGTTCTCATCCGAGTTCTCGGGGGCGGTAGGCTGCGCGCCGCAAATCTTCATTTTCTCCGGGCGCACAGCGACTGTGGCGCTCGCTCCGATCGCCGGTAGGCGATCGTTGGTTCGAACAACGCCGCCGGCGATCTCAACGCCGCCATCGGTCACGCGACCGCTGAAAAAGTTGGCGTCGCCGAGAAAGGACGCCGCGAACCGCGTTCGAGGCCGCTCATAGATGGCCTCGGGACGCCCCTCCTGAACGATCTTGCCGTGATCGAGAATCGCGACCGCGTCAGAGAGAGTCAAAGCCTCTTCCTGATCATGCGTGACGAAAATCGTCGTCAAGCCGCTTTCGCGCTGGATATGACGCAACTCGATCTGCATTTCCTGGCGCAAACGACGGTCGAGCGCCGAAAGAGGCTCGTCGAGAAGAAGGACGCGCGGGTTCGTCACGATGGCGCGCGCCAGCGCCACGCGCTGTTGCTGACCGCCGGAAAGCTCCTTCGGCTTGCGCCGCTCAAGTCCGGTAAGACGCACCATCTCAAGCGCTCGCGCCGTCTCCTTGCGGGCCGCTTCTCCGCGGACGCCGTGACGATGGAGTCCGAAAGCGACGTTTTCCTGCACCGTCATATGAGGAAAAAGCGCGTAGGATTGAAACACCATACCGACGTTGCGCCGCCAAAGCGGAACGGCGGTGACGTTTTCTCCGTCGAAGCGAATCTCTCCGTCATCCGGCGCCACGAAGCCGCCGATCACGCGCAGAAGCGTGGTCTTGCCGGAGCCGGATGGGCCGAGAAGACTGGTGAGCCGGCCGGGCTGAAACGACGCGCTGACCTGATCCAGGACACGGACGCCGCTGTAACTCTTGGCGATTGAGGCCGCCTCAACGCGAATCACGCTTTCCTCCAAGATGGGACAATTGAGCGAAGACGAGGACAAGCGCGCTCGATACGCCAAGGAAAATTGTCGAGATCGCGTTGATCTCAGGCGTGAAGCCCTTACGGATAGAGGAGTAGATTTCGACCGGCAGAGTGCTCACGCCGGGCGTCGAAAGAAAATAAGAAATGACGAATTGATCGAGCGAGACGGCGAAGGCGAAGAGGGCAGCGGCTAGGACGCTCGGCAGTAGAGGCGGCAAGGTGATCGAGAAAAAGGCGTGAATCGGCGTCGAGCCGAGACTCATCGCCGCCTCTTCAAGGTCGGCCCGAAGCGTCTGAAGGCCGGCACCGATGATCAGGACGACGTAAGGGATCGCGAGCGCGACATGGCCGATCAATAAAGCGTGGATCCCGCGGCCGATTCCCGTCCAAAAGAAAAAGACGAGCATCGCGGTGCCGATGATCAGCCAGGGAATGGCGATCGGTGGCAGGAGAAGCAAGCGCAGCAGCGATCGCCCGCGGAACCGCTTGCGCTCGAGCGCCAAAGCCGCCATGGCGCCGACCGCGGTCGCGATCACGGATGTCGCGGACGCTATCAGAAGGCTGTTGCGGGTCGCCGATTGAAGCGGTGCGTTGACCGCCAGGCTTGCGAACCAGCGCAACGATGGTTCGATCGGCAGCGTATAGAGTGCCGAGTCGTTGAACGCCATTGCGACCATGACCGCGATCGGCAGATAGAGAAAGGCGATGGTCGCCAAGAGATAAGTGCGGCCAAGCGCGATCACGACAGGTCCTATTGTGCGCCGAAGCGGGCGGAAAGAGCGCGCGATGAAACCCCGAAAATGATCAGCACCACGGCGAGCATCGTGAACGACAGGGCGGCGCCGAGCGGCCAATTGAAGGCCTGAACGAACTGATCCTCGATCATTGTCCCCATCGTCACGCCAACCCGCCCGCCTAGAATACGCGGCTCCATGAAACTGCCGATGACGGGAACGAAGATGAGGATAGCGCCGGAGATCAGGCCAGGCAGGGACAATGGCAGGACGATCTTTGCGAAGATCATGGGCGTCCGGGCGCCAAGACTGCGCGCCGCTTCGATATAGGCGTCGTCTATGGCCGCCGCCGAGAGGTAGCACGTCAAGATCATGTAAGGCAGATAGGCGTGGACGAGGCCGATGATGATCGCCGGGAAACTGTAGAGGAGCGCAACCGCGGGCGCCGAGGGCGCAACGAGATGGAGCGCGTAATCGAGAACCCCGCCCTCGCGCAGCACCATCGTCCAGGAAAAGACGCGTACCAGCCCATTCGTCCAGAAGGGAAGCACGATAAGCAAAAACAGAACCTGCTGCGACCGCCCGCGCGTCGCGCGCGCCAGCGCAATCGCGGCCGGCAGACCGACCAGCGCGCAAAGGCCGGTCGTCCAGAGACCGATCTGAATCGAGGTCCATGCGACGTCGATGAGATAGGGCCTTCGTACGAAGGCGAGATAATTGTCGAATGTGAATTGTAGCGGGCGAGTGCCGAACGGCGCCGCTTTGAGGAAGCTGAAGAAGAGCATGGCGCCGAGCGGCAGGAAGACAGCGAGCGCAAGCCAGCCATAGGCGGGCGCGAGCAGCGCAGCGGTTGTCCAATCCCGCCGCGCCAATCTACCTCGAGAGGTCAACGTTCCGTTTTCGCCTCGCACCGCCTCCCCCGGATCTTTAGGCGCGTCGCCGGCCTACTTGGCGTAAAAGGCTTTCACCTCGTCCCAGACGTCGTTGAAAGCCTGACGGCGGTCGTCCGGCAGCGCGGACATGAACTTCAATTTGGCCAAGTCTTCGGGCTTGTAGATCTTATGGCTCAAATCGTCGGCCGGCAGCGCGTTCATTGCCGCCGTGTTGGTCGAGGCCGGCGCTCCGCTCTGCGTCGCCCATATCACATAGAATTTCGGGTCGATCATGTAATTGATGAATCGCAGCGCGGCCGCCTTCTTCGTGCTCGATGAGGGAACCGCGAGAGTGTCCAGCCAGCCGATCGCGCCTTCCTTGGGCACAATGAAGTCGAGCGGCAGACTATGCAACTTGATAGAGCGCGCCGCTGCACCCGACCAATAATCCGAGATGTCGAAGGCGTCGGCGGCGAAGGCTTTGTTCCACTCGTCCTCGCTTGACCACATCAACCTCACATTGGGCTTCATCGCCTTCAGCGTGGCCGTTATCGCTTTCAAATCCTTCGGGTTGTTGATGTCTTGACTGGTGAGCAAGGCCCCGATCCCAACCTGAGTGATCGAATCGTCGAAGAGTGCCAGACGGCCGGCATATTTGGGATCAGAAAAGATCGCCCAGCTCTGAGCGTCGGCGACCTTGCCATGTCGGACGGCGAGCGAGGTCATGCCCCAGAGCCAGGCGACCCCGTAGGGCTTGCCGTCGACCTGAAGGTTTGGATGATCTCTCAGCGGCGCCGCCAAATCCTTGGCGTTCGGGAGGGCGGCTAAATCAATCGCATCGATCAAGCCGTCAGCCTGCACTTGCTGGGTTCGAGCGCTGTTGATCAGCACCACATCATAAGCGCCGGGATTGGTGCGCAGCTTCGTGAGCATTTCCGCTTCGGCGTTAAAATAATCATGCTTGACGGCGATGCCGGTCGCGTCGGCGAAAGCCTTGAGGGCGAAGGCCTCGTCCGTCCCGTATCCTTTCCAATTGAGCACCGTGATCTCTGTGGTCGCTGCGCGGGCGCGGCGCGAGCCGTATGTCGCGAGCAGGCCGCCTCCAAGCGCGCTGCTCAAAAGGGCGTTAAAGGTCCTGCGGCTGAGATGAGACGTCATGGCTTTGTTTCCCTCTATTCGTGGTTGCACTCTCGTTGTTGGCGTTGCGGCCATTCAGGCGATTGATCGCGATCGGCGTTGCGGTTCTGTCGTCAGGAAGGCGTCCAACTCCTCTGTTGTGGGCACCGTGGCGGGTCCTCTGCGGGTGACCGAGATGGCCGCCGCCGCGTTGGCTCGGGCCGCGGCGGAAACAGGATCGAGGCCGCAGGCCAGGCCTGTGAGCAGCACGCCGGTATGAGCGTCGCCCGCCCCGGTCGTATCAACCGCGCGCACTAACGGCGCGGGGACATGCAATGGCGTTTCCAGCAGCCCGCCGCCGAAAAGAAGACAACCTCGAGCCCCGTCGCGGACTATGAGTAGCGCGTCCTTGGCGAGGCGTGGCAGGGCAAGCGCGGCCGCCTTCCGAATATCCTCCGCTCCCGTCAACAGGGCGGCTTCGCGTCGATTTAAGGTGAGGAGCCGCGTGCGTGCGAGCGTCGCGTTGAGAACCGCTTTGGGTATATCGGCGACGAGCGGGCCGGGATCGACGACAAGCTGAATACAGTCTCGCCACAGCGCGATCCAACGGACGATTTCGCGACCCAGCGTGGGATAGCTGAGATCGTATCCTGACACGAACACGACGTCGGATGCTTCAAGATCGAGATCTTCGAGCTTGCGGCCGCCGACCTGCGCCTCGACTCCCGGGCTGGTGATGAAAGTTCGTTCGCCGTCCGGTTCGACCAGAACAAGGCAGAAGCCACTGTCGCCTTCAGGACTCGGCGCGGAAGGCGTCTCTATGTTTTCCCGCGCCAGATCAGCGCGAATTTTGTCGCCGAACGGTCCTGTACCGTGTCGTCCCGCGAAAACGCTCGGAAGCCCATTGCGCGCCGCCGCCGCCAGCACGTTGAATCCGCCGCCCGCGCTGATAGAGGCGGCTGAGCCGAGAAGGTCGCCACCGCGTTCGGGCAGACGAGGCGCCTCGACGCGAATGTCGGCGACGATGCTGCCGACGCTGAGGAGTCGTTTGATGCCTTGCGGCGGGCTCATGCGCTTAGCTCCTTCGCCCCGTGCGCCGGCGAAGCGCTCGCTACAAGGGTACGCAGCGCGAACAATTGGTCAGCAAGGTCCTCAAGCGCCAAATCTGGATTGGCGGTGTCAAGAGCGTCCACGACCCCGCGGGGAAAGACTTCAACGCCGTGACAAGCGCCCGCGATCGCGCCCGCGATGGCGGCGACCGTGTCGCAATCTCCGCCAAGGCTCGCTGCGAGGCGGCAGACCAGCCACGGATCTTCTGGCGCAATTGCGCAGATCGCGATTGCGGCTGGCACTGCTTCTTGAGTCGCAACGCCGGTTCCGACCAGGCGATAGATCAGGTCGACCGCTTCAACTGGGCTTCGACCTTTGACCAGTTCCATCGCCCATGTGATGCGCGCGGCGACGTCGGCGCCGGCAAAATAGAAGCCGCGGCGCGCGCCAAGACGCGCCGCTTCGATCGCGAGACGCAGCGCCTCGTCGAGGCTCGCTCCGTCGACGCCGGCGCTCACCGCCGCGGCGACAGCCGCAGCGCCGGCGATGGCGATGGTCGTGTTGTGTGTGACATGGCTGGACTGAACGACGGCGTCGATCAGCCTCTCGATTGGATCGGGGGGAAAGGCGACGCCGATAGGCGCGACTCGCATCGCGGCGCCATTGGTGGCGCCCGCCCGTCCGGTCAGGTCGGTGGAGACGCCTTCGGCCGCCAAGGTCAGCGCTTTGCGCGTTGACGGGCCGAGGAGGTCCGCCGACCCCGCCGCGCTCATTCGCTCTTCCCAACCCAGGAGCTCTTTGGCGAAGGTTTCCGGATCGACGCGCCCGCGTCCTTTGACCAAGAGACGCCCAAGAATGATCGCCTGATCGGTGTCATCGGTCACGCGGCCGGCCGGCAAGCCCCGGCTGACCGGATTGTCTTCCGGTCCCGCTTGGAAATCAGTCAAAACGCCGTAGCGGCCGGCAATCAATTCGCGCGGCATATATTGGGTCGGCATCCCCAGCGCGTCGCCGATCGCAAGGCCGAGAAGCCCGCCGCGTGCTCGACTTTGCGCAGCGTCGGTCATTTAGGCCGCTCGCCGAAGCTGAACTGCAGCTTGAAGTGATCGGGATGCAAAAGGCTGTCGACGCGCTCCACAACGGCTCCATCGAGGCCGCGCACGGTTCGCCGTGCCGCGAGAAACGCGTCACCTTCCGAACGGCCGAGCAAAGCGGCTTCCTCGGCGGTGAGCCGGGCAAGCGCGACGGCTTCGCTGCCGCCGATCGAACGGATATCGAGAGCGGCGAGCGTTCGTTGCAGCGAGCCTTCCTTCAATCCGTCGCGTAACACATCGTCGAAGCCCTTTCGCCAAGGCAGGCGGCTGCGCTCCAATGAGATCGCCTCGCCCGATCTTGTGCTCCGAACGCGATCAAGCGCCAGGAAGACGGCGTCAGCGAGGCCGAGATCGTGAGCGAGAGGGCCATCGACGATGCGATCGAGCCGAATGATTCGTGTTTGCGTCTCGATCCCTCGGCGGGCCAACGCTTCGGTCCAACCGATCTGATCATCAAGCAAGGCACCGTCGTATCGGACGAAGGAGCCTGCGCCGGTCCAGGTTTCGATCACTCCCGCGTGCTGAAGCTCGGCCAGGGCTTGGCGAATCGTGCTCCGACTCACCTCATAGGTCTCCGCCAGGAGATGCTCGCCAGGTAACCGGCTGCCGGAGCCGATCTCGCCGCGGCGGATCCGAGTCATGAGCTTGTCCGCAATCTCCTTGTACTTGGCAGGCATCTGTCCGGACCTGTATGAACCTGTCTGATTCTATCGAAAGCGGGCGGCTCGTCAAGCGGCTGACCACACTACGAGTGGTGTCTCAGTTTGAAATGCGCCCGTTTGACCTTGCTCGCCACGCCCCAAAGTCGCCGCTATGCCTGGCGCTATGGATCACTCGTTAGCGCAGCGGATGATTGCGTTCGTAAAGTTCTGATTTTGCTTTGAGGCGGAACCCCGGTTGGCGCAGTCCCAACTGATTGAGATTTCTATCAAATACCTGCTTGGGGGTGGGTCCCGGTGGTGCAAATCGGGAAGCCGATCCGAGACTGTTTTGCGTAATTCCAACGGCTTTTGCTGTCGCGGAACTGGACGCTATAGGCTCCAGATCATCGAGTCTCCGCAGACGCACCAATAGCAGGTTCAAGCGAGGCCTGCGTCGATGGGAACGAGCGTGCCCGTGAGTCCAGCCGAGAGATCACTGGCGAGAAAGAGGACGGCGTTGGCTACGTCGACCTCGCTCACCATACGCCGGAGCGCCGTTTCCTCGGCGAATCGCCGCAACGCATCGTCGACCGACGGTCCGCCGTCAAGGGCGCGCGCCTCAATTCGCGAAAGCAGGGCTTCCGTCGCTACCGGACCGGGGCCAACCGCGTTGACGCGGCGGCCGTAGCGGCCGAGATCGAGCGCCGCGGCACGGACAATGCCGAGTACCGCGTGCTTAGTCGCCGTATACAAACCCTGACGCGCATGGGCGCGCCATGAATTCAGCGAGGCGGTTACGATGATAGCGCCGCCCCTTGCTTTCAGCGCCGGCACAGCATGTTTGAGGGTGGCCGCAACCCCGCGCACGTTGATTGCGAACACATTGTCCCACTCCGCGAGATCCAGAGCCTCGGTCTCACGCCAACGCGGCACAACCCCGGCGTTCGCGACGACAATATCCAGTCGGCCCAGCCCATCGAGTGTTGCGCCGACTGCTGCAGCGATCTCCTCCTCGCGGCGCACGTCGGCGGCAACGCGCTTCCAGCCGTCGGGAGCAGAGGCTTGGGGGAGCTCGCTCGGCAAGTCGACAATCGCACCCGCCGCGCCCGACTCGGCGAGCCGCTGCGCGATCGCGCGTCCGAGACCTCTCGCGCCGCCGGTTACGAGCGCCGTTTTCCCGTCGAGCCGGAGAAATGATTTGGCTTGCAAGCCAGTCAAAGCCATATCCGATCCAATATGTCGTACATCTTACCTAGGTCATAGTGCTCCGGGGCGCGCGAAACAACGCCAGCCACCGGCGCGTAACATCCTCGACACCACAGGGTTGATTTGGCGCCAGGTGGCAAACGGCCTAGACGTCCTTATCTACCTTCGGAAACCCTGAATGAGCCGCGCTATCCAAAAGCCGTCAAAAATCGCTATCGTCGGCGCCGGAACGATAGCCGTTGGCTGGGCGATCGTCTTTGCACAAGCGGGTCATTCGGTTTCACTGCATGATGTCGATCCCGAACGGCTAACCGCCGCGCAACGGGAGATCGCTGACCGCCTCACTAATCTTGCTTCTTTTTGATTTGATCGAGGAAACCCCAGCGACGATCGGCTCGCGCATTGAAGCTTCCACTAACCTCGGGCGCACAGTCGAAGGTGCGGGCTATGTACAGGAATGCGCGCCGGAGGCGCTCGCCCTGAAGCGCAACGTGTTCTGTTCGCTCGACGCCGCCGCCGATCCGCAAGCGATACTCGCGAGCTCGTCATCTGCAATCCGCATGTCGGAGATCGCGCCCGAGCTGCCGGGCCGCAAACGCTGCTTGGTCGTGCATCCCGGCAACCCGCCGTACTTGCTTCGCGTGGCTGAGATCGTACCCGCCTCGTTCACCAGTAACGAGACCGTGACAGGATGTCGCCGCCTGCTTTCGTCTGCGGGCATGCGCCCGATACTCGTCCGGAAGGAAGTCGAGGGCTTTATTTTCAACCGCCTGCAAGGCGCTGTCTTACGCGAGGCCTATTGCTTGGTGCGCGATGGCGTAGCCTCGGTCGACGATATCGATTGCATCATGCGCGATGGGCTGGGCCTGCGTTGGTCGATCATCGGGCCGTTTGAAACCGCCGACCCCAACGTTCGCGGCGGCATCACGGAGCATGCCAAACGAATGGCGGCGGCCTATGCCCGAATGGGCGCCGAGCGCGGCCAGCACGATCCATGGACAGAGGAATTGGTGACCGAGGTTGCAGCGGTGCGGCGCGCGGCGCTGCGCCTCGAAAAATGGGCGGAGCGCGTCGCCTGGCGCGACCGTATGCTAATGGCAGTCATTCAAGCGAAGTACCACGCCACGACTCCCGAGGAGGCCGATGCTCCCGGAACGACAGGCAACGTTGACGCGGGTTGAATTCGCGGGAAGCTGCCTTGGGTCGGGAAGGCGTCAGCGTTTCGCCTCACGCTATGCCGACCCGAAACGTTCCGGCCGGCAGATCGAGATGTCTGCGCTCACCCCACGCCCGAGAACGCATTCGGCAGCGAGCCGACCCGTAAGCGGTCCAAGTGTGTAGCCAGCGTCTCCCGGAATTGCGAAGTAGAGCCCGGGGATCGCCGCCACTGGCCCTATAACGCCGCATCCATCAATCGAGGTGTTGATGCCTGCCCATGTGCGGACGACGCGGAGGGACCCGAGCCGCGGGACGATGTGCTGCGCGAGAGACAGATTGCCGATAATGCTTGAGAGCTTGTTGCGGACGATCTCTCCCGGCTTACCAAGTTCGGCAGGCCAACCGCCGCCAATCACCACTTGCCCACCACCGAGCTGCTTCAGCGTGATCGGCCGATTCGCGTGCTGGACGAGGTGCGTGATGAGCGACGCCGTGCCTTCGGTGATGTTCATGTGCAGCGAATCAGCCTCGGCCGCGAGCTCGAAGCCAACCTGGGCCGCGAGGGGCTTGGAGTAGTACCCTGCGGCCAGGACGATCTTTGCTGCTTTAATAACGCCCTTGGCCGTGAGGGCGCGAAAACCGCTGCCCTCCTTCTCGATGCGCAGTACCGGTTCCTCCCACAAGAGGGTCGCGCCACGATCGCGCGCCCAGCGCCGTATGGCGGCGTTGGCGAGCAATGGATTGACCTTGCCCTCGTGCGCGCAGAATTCCGCGCCGATGACAGCCGGTCCGAGATAGGGTGCTATGCGGTCGAGTTCGGCGCGGCCGAGAATCGCCACTTCGAGACCGAGCTCCTTCTCTCGCTTCGCCTTCTTCGCGAGGAAATCGAGCTGGCGCTGGTCCTCGGCGATCATCAGTCCGCCGCTCACTTTCACCTCGCAATCGGCGCCGAGCTCCTCTTGGAACGCCGTCCAATAGGCAGCGGCGAGTTTGTAGAGGTAGAGCGACTTTTCGAGGTTTGGGACGAGGTGTGGAAAGCGCTCCAGGAACACGCTCTGCATCTGCACGTGCAAGCTGCCGGCGTTCGCCGCCGTGCCGCCGACATAGCCTGCATCGATCACAGCAACCTCGGCTCCCTCCTTCGCGAGATAGCCGGCGGTCGCAATGCCAACCACGCCTCCGCCGATGATGAGGATGCCGATTTCCGGCAAGTTCGTATGAGGCGTCGTCACGGCCTGTGCCACCGCGCAATATCGGCAATTGCCACGGGCTTGATCGGCATGCGCGGGGCAAACCGCACGCCGTCGTCGAGGGCCCTCCCCTGGCGCCGAGCCAGCAACTGCGAGAGGATCGGACTGCAGTAGCGGCCCTGGCACGACCCCATGCCTACGCGCGTCGCCCGTTTCAGATCTCCGATCGGTGGTCGCCCATCGGCAAGCGCTGCCTCGATTTGCGCCAGCGTGATCTCTTCGCAGCGGCAAACGATCGTCTCGGGCGTCGCGAGTTCGAGGCTGAGCCGCGGCGCGGCATAGAAGCGCCAAAGGGCTGCCTGAAAGCGTCGATGACGCTCGAGCGAGCGCCGTGCTTTTTCGACATGCCTGGGCGCCGGGTCATGAACACGCCCGAGGTCGGCGGCGGCGGCGCTGCCGGCGATCGCGCCTTGCGCCAGCGCCATGCGGGCGCCGCCTAGGCCGGTGCAGTCGCCAATGGCAAACACGTCGGGGACGCTGGTACGGCCATCCTCGCCCACAACCGTGGTGAACTGGCCGCGTGCCGGATCGAAGACGTCGCGACAGCCGAGTGCCCGCAGGATCTCGCTCGACGGCTCGAAGCCGTAGCCGAGGCAGACCGCATCGACGGCGAAGCTCCTCCCGCCGACGCCACTTGCGGGTAACGGCGAGACATGGGCGACAAGCCCGTGCGCTCCGGGCTCGATACGCGATACAACCGACCCGTAGATGAGGGGCACTTTCGCCAGCCTCGCGCGGTATTTCAGTCCATTGAAGACGAGCGCCGGCGCCGCGACGAACATCCGCATTAAATCCGACAGTAGCGCCATCGCGGATACCGGCGCGATCTCTACGACCGCTGCGATTTCGGCTCCGCCAGCGTCAAGCTCGCTTGCAACCTGCAGGTTGAGCGGACCGTTACCGGCAATCAGAATGCGCTTTCCCGCGAGGCGCCGATAGCTGCGCCACAATGTCTGCGCCGCGCCCGTCGTCATGACGCCCGGAAGGGTCCAGCCCGGCAGCGGCACGCCGCGCTCGTAGGCGCCGCTCGCCACAATCAGCCGCTGTGGATTGAAGCGCCGCACGAGGCCGCGCTCGGTGCCGATAAGCTCGTGCGCGCTAAAGGCGCCCCAGATATCAACAGCGCAGCGGATTTCGACACCGGCCTCCCGCGCGGCCGAGACGAGCCGAGCGCCTTCCACATGTTGACCGTCGGGTCGGGCGACGGTTTCGCCCTCGAGAACCATCTGCTTGAAGTACTGACCGCCCGGCGCCGCCCGCTCATCGACGACCGTCACTTGGGCGCCGACACGCTGCGCCGCTATTGCAGCAGAGAGCCCGCCCGGCCCGGCGCCGACAACAAGAACCTCCGGCCGCTCTTCCGGCACCGCGTCGATCAGCTTCGGTGGTTCACCCGACGCAACCTCGGGCAAAGCTCGACCATAGATCTCGCGGCGCGCGGTTATCGGCCCTTCGAGCCTGGTCATACAGGCCCGCTGATTGGGCTTGCCGTCGACTTCAAGGAGGCAATCCTGACACACCCCCATGCCACAGAACATGCCGCGCATTTCGCCGCCACGGGTCTTGCGGAACCCGACGATGCCGGCGGAGACGAGCGCGGCCGCGAGGCTCTCGCCATGTCGGCCCTCGAGAGGTTTTCCTTCGAAGGTGAACCGGACCGTTTCGTTCATCGACCGGCCCGCCTTAGAGCGTCGACTCGAGCCGCGAGTTGACCACGAGCTCCGCAACCGAGCCGTTGTTTGGCAGCCGAAGGAGGAAGGCCGCCGCCTCGGCAATGGTCGTCGGCGCGATCCGGCCGGGGCTGGGCGTTACGCCGGGAAGTCCGGCAATAAAGTCAGTGTCGACGGCGCCCGGGCAAAGAGCCGTCACCCGCACACCGTGCTCCCATCCCGCAAACTTCGCCGCGTGCGAAAGCGCGAGCACCGCATGCTTGGTGGCGGCGTAAGCGATCGAGACCGAGGCGTCGCGATAGCGCTTGGCGTCCGTTGACGCGATGTTGATGATACGGCCGTGGCCCGATTGGGCGAGATGCGGCAGGGCGAGCTTGATCAGCCGAAACGGAGCCTTCACGTTGACCGCCCAAAGCTCATCGAGCACGGATTCCTCCCCCTCGGCAAAGCTCAACGGACGAATTCGCCCAGCGTTATTGATAAGCGCGTCGAGGCGGCCGAACCTGTCCAACGTCGCCCTCAGCCAGGCTTCCGCAGAGGCGGGCTCGAGCGCATCGAAGCGAGCCACAAGCGGCGAATTGGCACAATCGACGAATTTCCCTTCGATCTCCTTCGTCCGCCTCCCACCGAGCGAGACGCTGTAGCCGTCAATGATGAGCCGCCGCGCAATGGCTGCGCCGATACCGGTCGAGCCGCCGGACAGCATCACGACGCGTCCGGCAGGGGAAAGCAGTTCCGAGCGGATCTCGCGTTCGCCGATCTCCATTTAGAACAAGCCCTGATAGACGCCGCCGTCATTGACGATGTTCTGTCCGGTAATGTAGCCGCACTGCGCCGCGCACAGAAAGGCGATGAGATCGCCGCATTCCTGAGGATCGGCGAAGCGACCGGCGGGCGTCATCTTCAGGCGGTCGGCGACGATCGCCTCGAAGCTCGTATTGCCGCGGGCGGCATGCCCGCGGAGATTGGTGCGCAGCGCCTCGGTGTCGAAGAAGCCCGGGCAGACCGAATTGATCGTTACGTTGTGCGGCACGAGTTCGCGCACCATGGAGGCAATCGCCCCGGCAAGCGCCAGTCGCGCACCGTGGCTGTGCCCGAAGTTCACCTGCGGGAATTTGATGTTGCTCACCGAAATGTTGACGACGCGGCCGAAGCGCCGCTCGACCATGCTCGGCACAATCGCTCGGATCAATTCCAGCGCGGAGAAGAAGTGCATGTCGAGCCAGCGCAGCCACTCCTCGCGCGCCAGAATGCGGAAGTCCGCAGGAGTTTGGCGCACTCCCGGATTGGCGATCAGGATGTCGGGGTCGGGACAGGCGGCGATTGCGGCTTTCTGACCCTCGGGCGTGGTGATGTCCGCCGTTACGAAGGTGACCTTGCTGCCAGTCTCTGCCGCGATTTCAGCAGCGGCTGTCGTCAGCGAGTCCGGGGTGCGGGCGACGAGCATCACCTCAACGCCCTCGCGCGCCAGCGCCAGCGCCGCGGCGCGCCCGAGCCCCTTGCTCCCGCCGCAGACGAGCGCTCGACGGCCGGCTATTCCTAAATCCATTCCGGCGCCTCCATCAAGGGAGGGCTCGCGTATCGCGCCAGGCGGGCGGCGGGACGCAACCCTCCACTATCCCGCGGGCGCGAAGGACGCTGCGAGTAACCGCGGCGGCACGCGGAAGCGGCCGGCGATGTCCTTCAGCTGCTCGCGTTCGGTGATGATGTCCACCTGATCGCCGGCGACAAGCAAGCTTGCCGGCAACAACTGCGCGTTGTAGCGCGCGGCGCACGACTCGGTATAGCCGCCGGTGTCGAGGAAGGCGACGAGATCCCCGCGTTTGAGCGGCGGCATCATCCTCTTGGCGCCGACTTCGTCGGAGTTGCACAGCGGACCAACTAGATCAATGAGCTCCGTTCCCTCGGCGCCGGCCTTCACAACCGGCACCGCGTGATAGTACCAGTCGAGTACGGCCGCCCATGACAGGTGGTTCGTCGAAAGGTCGAGGTTGACCCATTTCTTCTTCTCGCCCTGTTTCACCGCCCCCACGCGACCGACAGTGACACCCGCCGGTCCGGAGAGCGAACGACCGGGTTCCATACGCAATTTCGGTAGCGGCAGGTTCTGCTTGGCGCATTCCTCTTTGATCGCCGCGCACAGCAGCTTGGCATAGTCGTCGGCGGTCGGGGCCGACTCGTTGTCGAGTTGGCTTTTCGGGCCGGTGCCGTAGGGCTTGCCGAAAGTCCAGCCGCCTCCGAGGTCGATGCAAGGCGGCGTCCAGCCGGTCTGATCGCGCAGATACGCCGACCACACGATCATCTCGCGCGCCATGACCGCGAAATCCAGCGGATCGTTGGTCATGCGGCTCAGATGGAAGTGCGTCTCGGAAAGACGCACTTTTCGCATTTTCTGAGCGCGCTTGACGATCTCGACCGTCTGCGCGCGTGACATGCCCCACTTGGTCGAATCGCTCTGTTCTTTCAGGGAGCCCGGCCCGTGCATTGCAACGCCGTGGCGGTTTGCGAGCGGATCGAGATCGAGCTTCAGGCGGATGCCGATGTCGACGTCCTTGCCCAGTCGAGTGCTGATCTCTTCGATGAAATCGAGCTCATCCATCGCATCAATGTTGATGCACAGCCCGTTGTGGATCGCCATTTCGAGCTCTTCTGGCTGCTTGTTCGAGCCGTTGAGGACGAGTGTTTTTGGGTTGGAGCCGGCGAGCAGGGCGAGATACATTTCGTTCACGCCGAAGCAATCGCCGCCCGCACCCTCCTGGTTCATGATGTGGCGGATGGCGAGCCCGTTGTTCGACTTATTGGCAAAGAGAATCTCCACTTCGGGATAGTGATGTCTGAAGGCGTCACGGAATTTACGGTATGTATAGCGAAGCTGGTTCTCGGAAATAATGTAGAGAGGTGTCCCAAATTTCTCGGCGAGAACCGCCACGTCGCAACCGTCGACCCAAAGATTGTCGTTCGGGCCGATTCCGATGAACTCGCCAAAATTCTCCTTGTATTTACGCGGCTCGAGCTTGGGCGGGATGTGCGTGGCTACGGTCATGTTGCTTCTCCCTGGAAATCCTTGCGTATGCGGTGAGCTCAGACTGCGAGCAGGCCGAGCTCGACGAGCCCGTTTCGCAATCCCTCGAGCTGCTTGCCCTCGGTACTGCGCAACGGCGGTCGTGGCCGCCCGCCCCCCGGAAAGCCCAACAGGTCCATGGCGGCCTTGGTTGCCGGATAGAGCGTACGCCCGTCGGACGTGAAAAGATCGGTCAGTTGGCGCCCAGTCCTCTGCAGCTCGGCCGCGCGTTTCCTGTCGCCGTTCTTCGCCGCCTCGTAGAGAGGCCGACCACCGTCGGTCCAAACGTTCGGGAAACAGTCGATGAAGCCTTCAGCGCCGAGCTCGACAGCCGGCGCACCGAAGATCGACGATGGGCCGCAGAACACCCTCAGCTTATCGGCGACGGTGATCAACGTCGCATAGAAATTGTTCCAGTCGCCGGAGCTTTCCTTGACGGCGACGATCGTGTCGAGATCAGCGAGGCGACGCACCAACGCCGGGGAAAGCGCGTTCACGGCATTGCCGGGAATATTGTAGAGGAGGATCGGAATCCGCGTCTGGCTGACAACGTCGCGATAGTGGGCGAAGATCTCGTCATCGGTCAGCTTCACGAAATAGGGCGGGAGGATCAGGGCGCCGTCGGCGCCTGCCTTGTACGCCATGTTGGTGAGCTTCACCGTTTCATCGACCGTAACCGCGCCGGTGCCGACAACGAGCGTAACGCGGCCTGCGACGGCTTCGACCGCCAAACTGTAGTAACGTGCGCGCTCCTCGTGGCTGAGCGTCCAGAATTCGCCCGTGCACCCGGCAACCACGAAACCATTCGCACCGGCATCAATCAGCCGGTCAACGCTTGCGGCAAACTCCTTCTCGTCGATCTTGTCGTCATCGTCGAACGGCGTCGTCATGGCGGGGAAAACCCCAGACCAATCGATGCTGTCTCTATCCATCCTGCGATCTCCTGGTATCGGCCGCTTCACTCACCTCCGCCCACCAAGCGGGTGCCAGTGGCTCGGTCGAAGGCGTGGAGTCTTGAAGGGCGAAAGCTGATCCGGGCGTGCTCGCGAGTGCAGAGCCGGACATGTGCCGGTATGCGTGCGGTGACCGCCATATCGCCAAGTCCGAAGAGCACGATGTTCTCGTGTCCCGTCGGTTCGACGACTTTGACCTCTGCGGGAAAGCCCTGCTCGTCGAGAGTGATATCCTCCGGCCTCACGCCGAGCTTGATCTCGATCTTGCCCCGCCCGTCGGCGGCCACCTGGCCGGCAGGCAACGGGACAACGAGCGGCCCGATCCGGGCCTCGGCGGCAGCGCCCACAAAGTGTAACTCGGCATCGAGGAGCGTCATCGAGGGCGTGCCAATGAAATCGGCGACGAACACGTTTGCTGGCCGATCGTAGATTTCGGCTGGTGTGCCGAATTGCTGCAGGAAGCCGCCACGCATGACGGCGATACGCGACGACATGGTCATGGCCTCGAGCTGGTCGTGCGTCACATAGACCATCGTCTTGCCTATCTTGCGATGAAGTTCGATCAGTTCGGTACGCATGTGGGCGCGCAACTTCGCGTCCAGGTTGGAAAGCGGCTCATCGAGAAGGAAGATATCCGGTTCGCGCACAAGCGCGCGGCCAAGCGCCACACGCTGCTGCTGCCCGCCAGAGAGCTGACGTGGCTTGCGTGTCAAAAGCGTTTCGAGCTGCAGCAGCCGCGCGACCGCAACGACTCTGGTAAGCCGAGCCGCCTTTGGCACGCCGCGTTTCTTCAGCGGATAGGCGATGTTCTCGGCAACCGTCATATGGGGATAGAGGGCGTAGGATTGGAACACCATCGCGATATTGCGCTTGGCCGGCGCAAGGTCGTTCACCACACGCTCGCCGAAGCGGATGGTGCCTCTCGTCGGAAACTCGAGGCCGGCGAGCATGCGCAGGGTCGTCGTCTTGCCGCAGCCGGACGGGCCAAGGAGGCTCACGAACTCGCCCGGCCGAATGTCGAGATCGAGATCGTTGACGGCGATGAACTCGCCGAACTGTTTGTGCAGCCTTTCGAGCGTGATGCCGGCCGCCTCACCCATCGCTCAGCCCTTCGTGCCCGTCGTCGCAAAGCCTTTCACGAGGTAGCCTTGCAGGAAGACGAAGATGATGATGAGCGGTAGGCTCATGGCGACGGCCGCCGCCATCAGGAGTGACCATTCGATGTTGAAGGACGAGACCAGCATGGTGATCACACCAGTGGTAACGGGCCGCGCCTCATCCGAATTCACCAAGATCAGAGCATAGAAATATTCGTTCCATGCCAAGATGAACGTGAACAAAGCCGTCGAGATAATGCCGGGGAGCGTTTGCGGAAGTACGACATCGATGAACGCGCCCGTGCGGCTTGCGCCGTCAACGAGGGCCGCCCACTCGAGCTCCTCGGGCATGCTCGCCATAAAGGACCGCAGCAGCCAGAGCGCATAAGGCAGCGCGAAGGTTGTGTAGGCGATCACCAGGCTCGACAGCGTATTGGCGATCCCCGCCTTTACCATCGTGAGGTAGAGCGGCAGCACGAGCACGACCGATGGCAGTAGATAGGTGAACAGCACCAGGATCGCCAGCCGGTCGCGACCCGGGTAGGCGAAGCGGGTCAAGCTGTAGGCGCCGGCGACCGCTACGACGATGACGAGGATCGTCGTCGAGGCGGAAATGATCACGGAATTGCGGAGATACTGAGGGAAGGGCGTCTCTTTGAACAGCGTCGCGTAATGCTCAAACGTGATCTCTCCCGGCCAGAATGATGGAGGGATGCGGAAGAGCTCGGTCTGCGGCTTAATCGAGGTCAGGATCATCCAGATGAGCGGAAAGATCACGACCAGAACGATCGACCAGACGAGTAAGCTCACAAGCAGGCGCTTCCAGGGGCTCGACCGTTTCATGCTGCCGTGCCCCGCTCACGCCGCGTGCGGTTGAGGTAGAGGATCATGAAGATGAGGAGCACCAGCATAATCCCGATGGCGTAGGTCGAAGCGCGGCCCATGGCGTTCATCCCGAACGCCTGCTGATAGACAAGAAGCGGCAGCGTCTCGGTTGCGCTCACGGGTCCGCCGCCGGTGAGGAGGTAGATTAGATCGAACTCCTTGAAGTCCCAAATCGTGCGCAGAAGCACAATGACGACAAGGACATCGGCAAGCTGCGGCAGCGTCACGTCCAGGAAGCGCGAAAAGGGGCCGGCGCCGTCGATGCGCGCCGCCTCGTAAAGCTCATCGGGGATCGTCTGCAGCCGGGCAAGCACCGCAATCACGACGAAGGGAAAATATTTCCATGCTCCAACAAGGATGATGCTGATCATGGCATTCGGCATCGAGCCGAGCCAGTCGAGCGGCATATCGGAGAGCCCCGAGACAACGAGGGCACGGTTTAGGATGCCGTAGACGTCGTTGAACATCCATCGCCAGACGAGCACCGCGACGACGGTCGAGACGAAATAGGGAAAGAGAACGAGGCTGCGCGCCAGCGCCCGAAAGTAAAAGTTGAGGTTGAGCAGCAGCGCCATCGCCACGCCAAAGACGATTTGCAGTGTCAGCGTGCCGACGGTCCATACTATTGTTGTGCCGAGTCCGCCCCAGAATTCACCTGACTTGAGCATCACCCGGTAGTTCTCGAGCCCAACCCATGGGCCGCTCAAAGTCGGGGTATAGATCGAGAAGAACGAGAGATAGATGGCGTAGACGAGGGGATAAGCTATTACGACCACAAAGATCAGCACGGTCGGAGCAATCAGCAGCGCGCCCATCAACGCATATTGCCTTGGGAGCGACATACCCAAAGGAGCGACGGCAGTCAGCGCTACAGGCGCCGGCTCTCGCCCCTCGGGAGAGGCTGGCCACGCTCCCTGGGAGGAACTGCCCGGGGAAGCCGGCTGAGGAGTTGCGGTCTCCGGCATTGGCCCAAATTTGGTGACGCAGGCACCACGAATGATGCTCGTTCCCTTGGTATCGTGCCGCGTCCTGCGCGACGCCTCTGGGGGTACCCTCTCCCGTTTAAATGGGAGAGGGTACCCCGGTCCTACGACTTCATAATCGCTTCGAGCTTTTTCGCCGTATCGCCGATCACCATCTTGGTATTTTCGTTGTTCAAAGCGACCCGCTGGACCATCTCAGACAGCACGTCGGCGGCGATAATGTCGACCGACTTTGTGTTCGGCTTGTGCACAGGACTCTCGAAGCCCATGTTGTACCCCTTGGCCGCATTCACCGTCATCAGCTCGATTTCTTTCGGATACTTCTTGATGATCGGGTCGGACGTATAGGCCGGGTTCGTAGCGATCGGCTTCAGAACCGGCAGGACGTGGCCCGGTGCGGCAAGCAGTTGCTTGATGTATCCCTCCGGCTCGAACAGGAAGGCCCCGAATTTCTTAGCAGCCTCCAAGTTCTTCGTGCCTTTCGGAATGAACACGCTGGGGAAGTCGTTCAAGGTGCTCTTTGGCACGTTTGGAGAGATCGTCGGGTACTGGGCGCAGGTGATCTGATCGGCGATGCCGGGATTCTGCTTGCTGACGTTCACCAACACGCGGCCGGCGTAATAGCCGGTTGCCGTTGCGCCGCTTACGAAGGCGGTGATCAATTCCCCCCAAGAGTAGCCGGTTGCCCCGGGCGGCGCCAGTTCGCGCAGCGACTTGTAGAACTCCAACGCATTCGCGGTCGCGTCGCTGTCGATGGCGACTTGCAAGTCGGACGTGAAGATCAGCCCTCCCGCGCCGTGGATGAACGTCGTGACGACGAACGAGGTCGCGCTGTTCTTCGCGAACGGCAGTGGTACGCCGTAGATGCCACCGCCCTGCATCTTCTTGGCGGCGGTGCGCAACTCGTCCCAAGTGTCGGGAATCTTGTCGATGCCGGCCTTCTGCATGAGGTCTTTGCGTACCCAGAGATTGTCTGCCGCAGTATTGCCGATGCCCGTGCCAGTGAAATGGCCGTCGCCTGCCTTGTAGGTCTGGTTGGCGCCCTCGTAGTACTTCTCCGGGCCGATTGCCTTGATCACGTCTTCGAAGGGCTCGACCAGTCCTTTGGCATAGTAGCTCGCCACCGAGAAGGACGGAACGTGCGTGACGACGTCGGGCACCTGGCCGCTGGCGTAGGCCGCGGCCATCTGCGCCGGATAGGTCTCATCGGAGGTCGGCTCGAAGACAACCTTCACGCCAGGATTGGCGGCTTCGAATTGCGCGATTTGGAACTTGTATGCGGCAAGTTGCGCCGGCGCCGATTGCGGTGACCACCAGCGCAACGTGATGTCGGCTGCGCGGGCGGAACGCATGGAGGGAAGGCTGCCGAACGCAGCTGCGATGCCGGCGGTGCCGAGCCCTCGCAGGGCGCGGCGGCGCGTAATCGCCGGGTCAGTTTTGTCGATCCTCGCAGTCATCGGACGCTCTCCCTTTGTATCCGACCGGTTTGAAGTCGGCGAAGACTACCTCCGTTCGAGCGGCGCGCGGCATCGGGCTCCGCCACCCGACTAGGGCTCAAGTTCTGGTACTATGTTGTGATATGAGGGAGAAGCCGTCGTGCTCGAGTGCATCCGCTCGACACGACCGGGCGAATTCGCCGGGGCCTTCCCGCGTTCGCTCCACCCTTTTCTCCAACGAAGGAGCTGTTCAGTTGGTAAAGCCTAGTCGATTGTCGGACGATCGGCAAGCGTCGAGAGCGAGCAAGGTCCGGTGATCCTCAGAATGTATCGCGGCCGCAGGACGCTGCCGAAGGACATGGCTCGAGACTGAGGCTGGACCCTCGCCGAAGGGGGGAGGGAGAACGATTCGACCCTTTCCCTCCGGCGTCAGTCGCCCGCTCCGGCGGAATTGTACCGGAGCAGCTTCTTGACCGCGATCACGCCGAGTTCAAGGTGACGGTCGATCTCGCGGTGCATCGCGTCGAGATCATCGGCGAGAGCGACGGCGATAAAGCTCTCGCTCGTGCTGATGAACTCGACGCCGCGCACAATCACCTGACTCATAGCGAAGCTCAGCTGGATCTTCTTCGACAGCTGTCGCCAGACAGCGAGAAGCACGGCATCGCCCGAGAACTCGTAAGGATAGCTGTGAAAGTGCATCTCGGCTTCGATCGCGTCGAAGTGTTTCCGCGCGCGGATCGTCTTGACCAGCGCCTTGTGCCTCGCAGTGAATTCCCTGCGGAAAGTCTCGTTGCGCCTCGGCCAAAGCCGCGTAAAGCAATAGGGCTCGAGCGCGCCGCGCAACGAGAACACTTCGGTCATCGTCTTCTCGTCGACGCTCACGACGAAGGCGCCGGCATAGGGCCGATTGATCAACAAGCCCTGGTCGATTAGCTCCCAAAGTGCCTCGCGGACCGATCCGCGGCTCACGCCGAGGCGGCTGGCAAGCCTCGATTCCACCAGCTGCGTTCCCGGCGCGAGTCGACCGGAGAGGATCAAGTTCCTGAGTGTCTCGGCGACCTGTGCGCGTCGGGTCATCGGGAGCACAGCCTCGAACTCCGCCAAGGAATTCCCGGCTGGCGCGCGCGGCTTCTGGATCTGGTTCATTTAGTCCCCTTTCAGAAAATTGAATTTGTCTGTCCGCAACCAGCAGGTCTTCCAGGAGTCCTTTGCTTCACCTCGTTGGGCTCTTGGGCGGCAAATTGCACCACCAAGATAGCAAAGGACCCGAAGATAGATTTTGACCGAACTCATGGAGGCTACTCGACCTTGACCAGAGGCTCGCCGAGTATCTTCATGTCGGGCACGACACCTAGGCCGGGACCACTTGGCGCCGCGATGCAACCATCGACCCTCTGGGGAGCGCCCTCGGCGAATGGACGGGCGACGTAACTGTTGCAGTCGCTGCAATTGAAGCGAAATGCCTCCGGAGTCGAATGCGCAAGATGTGCGATCGCCGCGGTCGCGATATCGCCACCACCGCTATCCTCAAGAGTCATCGATATGCCCATCGCCACGCACAGATCGCGCACCTGCCGCGCGAGGGAGGCCGCCGTATTTGCTGATTTTGATGTTGATGACGTCCATTGCTCTCGCAGCGTGGGCATCCAGCAGCGTAGCGATGCTGTCTATGCTCTCATCGAGAATGAAGGGGTGGTGCGTTCGCCGTCGGACTTCCAGGTTCTCTTGGAATGTTAAGCAAGGCTGCTCGACATAGAGATCGAGATCGCGGATCGCATGCACAACCCGGGCGGCCTCATGCGACAGCCATCCGGCGTTAGCGTCAGCAACGACCACCTCCCCGGCTTGCAATCCGTCGACGACTGCCCTTATTCGGGCAATGTCAGTTGAAACATCGCTGCCGACTTTCAGTTGAAAGCGTCTATAGCCCTCGGCGCGGTAATAGGTGACCCTGTCCAACATTCGCTCAGGCGTATCTTGCGAGATCGCCCGATAGCACTGTATTGCATCGCCGTGCCGTCCGCCGAGCAGGGTCGAGATTGGGACACTTGCAGCCTTGCCGAGAATATCCCAGCACGCCATGTCGATCGGCGATTTGATGTACGGGTGCCCCTTGAGATGTCGGTCCATCTGCCGGCCCATGACCCCGACTTCGGTCGGATCATGGCCAAGGAGATGTGGCCCGAGTTCAGTGATGCCCGCCCGCACGCCGGCGGCGTAGGCCGGCAGATAAGCCGGCCCTAGCAGCCTGTCGGACTGGGGATGGCGTTGATCACCATGAATGATTTTTGCGGGTTGCG
>Ga0209040_10000540_pt1 | contig 29054 bp, 28 predicted proteins | sample BogFormECP12_OM3_FD_188240 | JGI IMG/M metagenome (GOLD analysis project Ga0209040, IMG submission 188240) | Bog forest soil microbial communities from Calvert Island, British Columbia, Canada - ECP12_OM3 (SPAdes) (version 2) | ecosystem: Environmental > Aquatic > Freshwater > Wetlands > Bog ... | reverse complement strand
CTTCATCTGGAAGCGCGGGTAGTCTGTGGAGCCGACGCGGATGACGCGCAGTTTGCCCATTTGTTCGGTTTGCGAAATGCGCCAGGGGCGGCGCTCCGTCGGGTCGTAAGAGGGGCGGCCGCAGAGCACCGTCACTTCGTGGCGCTGCGACAGTGGCTCGGCCATGGCCAACGCCATTTTTGCCGTGGCTGAGGTGTCCGGCGGGAAGTAGAGATTGAGGAGCAAAATGCGCATCGCGAGATTGTACTCGGAAGGTGGGCTGCTAGCGGTACTTCCGCTGTTTCCGTGGAACAATTTCAGCTTGGGGGAGCTAGTGCGGTTGTCCGCTCCCCGCCCGCGACCTAGGATTGGCGAGCTACAATTGGCCGGGCAATGACGCAGCTGCGGGAGGATAATGTTTAGTCAAACCATTCGTTACGTCGTGTTCTTCCTAATTGGAATCGCAAACCTCTTCCTCGTTTTGGGCGTACTGCTAATTCAGGCAGCGTCCGTGACCGGTGCAGAGTCTAACTACAACATCCATGTATCGTGGTCCTCAGCACTCAGGAGCGTCATATGGGCACCCAGTTGGCGGGAACTTGTCCTGCTATTGGGCATACTGGTTCTGGTGATTTTTACCTCGTTCATATTTCTTCGCGCGCCTCGAAGCATTGGTGTCTCTGTGCTTTTATTGCAGGCAGGGATTGCGTTTTTTTTTGGCGGCGGGCTCGGCTTGTTCTTCATTCTGCGTGAGTTCGAGACTTATCATTTCAGTATGGACGCAGAGAAGCTCGGTGAGCATTGGTTCATCTACGAAGCCGTCGCTGCCTGGGCGCTCGCGTCAGCGGTGCTGGCTTTCATAAGAGTCTTTGCGCGTAAGCCGGTACCAAACACACAGGGCCATTGACATCGCGGCTTCCGACAAACGTGAGGCGCGCAAGGCGCTTATCTGTAATCTTTCAATTTGCGTTGTCAAGATACATCGGATCTTGAAGGACTCTCCGGCTTAACAATTCCCGGTCCTCCAACAAAGACTCCTCAGGAGTTTTGGGGTTGTATCTAACGCAAACTCGCAAGCCTTCAGCTTGCATCTGCAACTTCGCGGCCGTGTACTGGTCCTCTGCGACCAGAGCAAAAAGACCCCAATAAGGACGGCCGTCTACTTCGTAGGAGTACCCGAGTAAACTCCGAAAAGGTACGCGAAGAAGACTTGTGGCACCCCTTTGCAATACCTCGGCTTTTTGTACCGCACCGGGGACAATAGGCCAGTTCCGACTCCGAAAGACTTTTGACTGATAGCGAACCGCGCGTGTGATCGCCCACAGAGCTACTGCCCCACCGAATATGGCGATCAGCGAGTTTACGAGGCCGAAATGCATGGAAGAACGGTTCCTTTGCCGGAGGCTGCACCGCCGCAATGCTATCGATAGAGCATAGGCGACTGGGAACTTAGGGTCGACTTGACCGACGATGGGTCGAGCGAATCAGTCACCTGGAAAACGGTCCGACAGCCTACACCGCTCATTGCTAGTTGTGGGCGGGTCACGCTACAATAAGGGGTTCTGGAGGAGCGATTTAGTGTTGACGATTCGTCTAGCTCGTATTGGCAAGAAGAAGAAGCCGTTTTACCGCGTGGTGGTGATTGAACGCACGCGCCCGCGCGATGGCCGCGTTCGGGAACTGGTGGGCACCTACGATCCGCTCAAGAAGCCCGCGGAGATTAAGCTCGATGGGGAGCGCATCAAGTACTGGCTGGGCCAGGGCGCGCAGCCGAGCGATACGGTGCGCAGCTTTCTGAAGCGCGAAAAAATCGCCTGATTGCGGCAGGACGCGATGTTCAGCGGCCCGTTTTTGTGCGGGCCGCTTTTTTCAGGTCTGCGCTTTTTTAGGAGAAACGGTTCCAGGCAAATTCTCTCTCGGCGCGATATTCCGCACTAACTCACCGGCGGAAGGAGGCTTACGATGAAGGAATTGGTTAACGTCATCGCCAAGGCCTTGGTGGACCGGCCGGAGGAAGTGCGCGTGGAAGCCCATACCGGCGCGCCGGTTACGGTGCTGGAGCTGCGCGTGAATCCGCAGGATCTGGGCAAGATTATCGGGCGCCAGGGTCGCACGGCGAAATCCATTCGCACGCTGCTGGCGGCGGCTGGCGCCAAGCAGCACAAACGTTTTACCCTCGAAATCGTTGAAGATTAGCCGTGGCTGAGAATCCCCGTTTTTTTGCGGTTGCGCGGTTGCTGCGTCCTCGCGGGAACAAAGGCGAGCTGGCCGCCGAACTGCTCACCGACTTTCCTGAACGGCTTACCAAACTTTCCCAAGTGTTTTTGTCAGACGCCAAAAATTCCTCGGCGCCACGGCTTGTTGCGGTGAAGAATTGCTGGCTTAGCCAGAATCATCGCGGGCAGGCGGTCTTCCACTTTGAAAATGTAAATTCGATTAACGATGCGGAAAGACTGCGCGGGCTGGACGTGTTGCTTCCGATCGAGCAACGCGTGGAGCTTCCGACTGGCCACTATTTCGTTAATGACCTGGTAGGATGCTCCGTATTTGAGCTGGCGACCGAGGCGTTGGGAACCGTTGCTGGCGTAGAATTTCCTGGCGAGGATTTTCCGGGCACGCCGCTGCTGGTGGTGGATACGCGACGGGGTGAGTTGTTGATCCCGCTGGCGGAAGATATCTGCACGCGCGTCGATGTCGCTGCCCGGCGCATCGAGGTGGTGCTTCCCGAAGGTCTGCGCGAACTGGATCAGCCGGGGTGAAGCATGGAACGCAGCAGGATTTTCTGGGTGCTGTGCAAGACTGCGATCTTCACAGCGGTGGTTCCCTTTACCGCAGGGCTGTGGTTACCGATACAAATTAATCGGGCATGGGGTGCGGCTTCGAATACTGCGCGAATTGGCGTTCCCTGGGAAGTGTTGCTCAGCGATGCTCTGTTGTGTCTCGGGGCCGCTATTTATCTCTGGTGCGCGTGGGATTTTTCCGTGAAGGGCTTAGGCACGCCGCTGCCGATCGATGCGCCCAAGAATCTAGTGGTGAACGGGCTTTACCGGTTTGTGAGAAATCCGATGTACGTGGGCGTGTTTCTGCTCATCGTTTCACGCGCGATCTTTTTTAGATCGCTGGCGATTGTTTTGTATTTGATCTTCTTCATGGTGTGCGTAAATCTCTTCGTCCGTTTCTATGAAGAGCCGCATTTGCGTGGTGCGTTCGGCGAACAATACGTCGATTACTGCGGCCGCGTCTCTCGCTGGATTCCGCGGTTCCCCTCAACAAAAAAGTAATGTCTGCGTTCGCGCGCTTGGCCTACTGTACATCGATAGTGGTGACGCTCAGCGCGGGCAGGGTAATGGTGAAGGATGTTCCGCTTACAGGCATGGTTCCGGCGGCAACCGGTTGCACCGCTCCGCCAGCGGATACTTGCGCTTGGGCTGAGGCTGCGGTCATTTGATAGATGTACGCGGTGCCGGAAAGCGGTTGTCCGCTGATGGCCGTTACTTTGCTCGATGTAGAACGATTGATGGCCACGAAGACGGCGCGACCGGGTGTGGTGCTGTCCAGGCTGGCGTAGACCATGACGCTGGCGACGTCGCTGGAGGTGGCTTGCAATGAGCTGTCGCCAAAACTTGCGGTGGCGCCGTCAAATCCGCGGTAGGCGCTGAAGCCGGCGATTACGTAGGCGTAAGTGCCGTTTGTGGGCCACATATTTGCTGCGAAGACGTTTTGTGCGCCGAAGATTCCCAGGTTGTCCGCCTCTGCAATCGTTCCCGCGATGTGATTCCATCCGCCGTTGGCGTATTCGGTGAGGGAAAGTTTCATGCCGGGATTTTCCGCGTTGATCTTGGCCTGCAATCTGGGCAGCAACTGGATCGGAGTACTGCCGAGTTCTTGGTAGATCCACGGATTGCTGTTGTAAGAGTCGGTGTAGGTGGGATCCCAGAGGTTGCGCGGGCTTTGCACCAGGATTTGCACTTGCGCGTCGGTCAGAGTGGTGCCGGTGAAATCGATGCTGCGCGTGCCGCTGGAATCGTATTCTTCCGCATACCAGTGAAAATCATAGACATCTACGAGGGGCTTGCCGTAGGCCGCTGAGGCGCTGGCGATGGCGGGAAGATATTTGTCCGGGAACCAGTTGGCGCCGTTCGGCGTGGCGCTTAGTTCGCCTTGCCAGTTGTAGATGCCCTGAAAGCCGTAATGCACCGGGCCGAAAATAATCATGTTGGGGAATTGGTCTTTCAGCGCTTTGCTAAGGGTGATGGTTTTGGAGATGTAGTTGTCGGAGGTGACGGCGGTGTGTCCTTGCACTTCGAGGTGCGTGGAGTTCCAAAGCTCCGGCTCGTTGTCGAGCTGCACGAAGGTGGGGTGCGCGGGATTTGCGCCGTAAATTCCTTGGCCGGAGAATTTCCGGTCCATGGCCCAGACGAATTCGTCCATGTAGACGTTGGCGTCGGTGGTGTCCGGCGTGGTGGTGAAGGGAACCGAGGACACAGTGCTCTTTTTGTCCACGACGGTTTTGAAGCGCGTGAGGTCCGGAGGATTCGCGACGCTTACGGGGCCGGCTTCGTCGGCGGACACCAGGCCTTGCAGTTGCACGGTCATCAGGCTCGCCAGTCCGTTGGCTTGGTCGCCGGCGATGAAGCTGCGGGCGGCTTCCCCGGAGACGTTGCTGCTGCTCAGGTAGTTGTCGTTTTCGTAGAGGTAGTCGCTGCCCGCGTTAGAGGCGTTGGTCTCCCAGTTGTAGGCCGTCCAGCGATTGCCGCCGGCGCGATCGAAGGTCAGCAGGGGCGGTCCGTTGCTCACGCCGCTGCCAAAGTTCGTGCCATAGATGTATGGAGAAATCGCGTGCGTTTTCGTGGGATCGATGGTGATGGTGACGTCCGGGGCGACGCCTGCCGGAGTCGCGCTGACCTGGCCGGAGTTGGCGCTTTCACCCGCGCTGTTCACCGCGGAAACGACGTAGTAATAGGTGGTCCCGTTGTTGAGACCGGAGTCGGTGTAGTTTGTGGAGCTGGGCGCGGCGAGTTGCGAATACGGGCCGCCGTTGATGGTGGCGCGCTTTACGTTGTAGCTCGTGGCTCCGGGGCTGCCGTTCCAAACGAGTATCACTTGCATGTTGCCAGCCGTCGCTGCCAATCCCGTCGGCACTGCGGGAATCGTGACTGGCGCTGTGGGCGTGGCGTTTACCTCGACGGAGTTGGCGCTCTCTCCCGCGGAACTCAGCGCTGAGACGACATAAAAATATTTTGTTCCGTTGGTCAGACCCGTGTCCGTGTAGCTCGGCGATGTTGGCACCGCGATTTGCGTGTACGGGCCGCCACTCACTGTGGCGCGCTTTACGTGATAGCTCGTCGCGCCAGTGCTCGCGCTCCAGAGCAAGCTGACCTGAGCATTCCCCGCGGTGGCTGTGAGCTGCGTCGGTACGGCTGGAATCATGATGGGGGCCGCTGGCGTTGCGTTGGCCTCGGAGGAATTAGCACTTTCACCCGCGGAATTTAACGCGGAGACGACGTAGAGATATTTCGTTCCGTTCGTCAGTCCGGTATCCGTATAACTCGGCGAGATTGGTGCGACGATTTGTATGTATGGGCCGCCGCTGACAGTTGCACGTTTCACGCGATAGCTGGTTGCACCGGCGCTGGCGTTCCAGGTCAAGCTCACCTGGGCATTTCCTGCGTTCGCCGCCAATCCCGTGGGAGCAGATGGAATGGTGACTGGAGCGACAGGCGCGGCGCTCACTTCCGCGGAGTTCGCGCTCTCGCCGGCGGAATTCAACGCCGAGGCAACATAGAAATATTTGGTCCCGTTCGTGAGGCCGGTATCGGTGTAACTTGCGGAAGCCGGTACGGCGATTTGCGTATAGGGGCCGCCGCTAACGGTGGCACGCTTCACGTGATAGCTGGTCGCACCGGCGCTGACGTTCCAAGTCAGGCTTACCTGCGCATCGCCCGCGCTGGCGATCACGCCGCTGGGCGTAGAAGGAATGGTGAGTTTTGTGCCGCTACCTCCGGACAGATTGCTACCTCCTGCCGCGGCGCACCCGGTGATCGCGATGGCCAGGGCGGCAGAGAAAATCGATGAGAGCACCGCGTTCGAGCGGCGCAGAAGAATCCTCCGAGGACGCTCCCGGGAAGCCCAAGTACTAGGGAGACAAAGACGCATGGTCATTTAAGAATGCGTGGAATATTCCCAGCACACAAGCTGGTCGTAGGTACAGATTCGAGGGCTGGCCTCCGCATGCCCTTTGCGGAGCACGCGAATTTGCAAGCCGCCGCGTCCCGCGATGGCGGCCTCGGCTGGCTTTGGCTACACTGGCAACGCATGCGCTTTGACCTGATCACCATCTTTCCGGAATTTTTCGCCGGTCCGCTGGAGCACGGCATTGTGCGCCGCGCGCGTGAAACCCGCTTGGTGGAAGTGAATATTCAAGACCTGCGCGAGTTCACCAAAGACCGGCATCGCACGGTTGACGACCGGCCTTTTGGCGGGGGCGAAGGCATGGTGCTGAAGCCGGCGCCGATCTTTGAGGCGGTGGAAAAGCTCCTTGGGCGCGGTGTTGGCGATGCCGCACAACCCGCCGCGCCGGAGGCTGGCGCCGCCATCGTGCTGCTTTCCGCGGCCGGTAAACTTTTTGACCAGGAAACTGCGCGGCGCTTTGCACAGCTGCAGCGCATTATTTTTATTTGCGGGCGTTACGAAGGAGTGGACGAGCGGGTGGCTTCGCATTTGGCAACGGATGAGATTTCCATCGGGGATTTTGTTTTGAGCGGAGGGGAATTGCCGGCCATGCTGATTCTGGATGCGGTGACGCGGCTACTGCCTGGGGCGCTGGGCAATGAAGCCTCGTCACAAAACGAATCGTTCGCGCCGCAATCGAGCAGTACGGACGCCGTGCCGGTAGAAACTGCGAGTTCCGCGCAATCGGGGCAACGGCACCCGAGTCATCTGTTGCTGGATTTCCCGCATTACACGCGGCCGGCCGACTATCGCGGCTGGAGCGTGCCGGAAGTGCTGATCGGCGGCAACCACGCAGAAGTGGCGAAGTGGCGGGCGGCGGCGGGGATGGAGAAGACGCGGCGGAATCGCGAGGACCTGTTGGGGCGGGATTCGGATTCGGGGGCCGCCTTGGATGCGAAAAAGAGCCGAGGATAACGCAGAGGTTAGAGTTGGAAGTGGACGGGTTACGCTGGCCGGGCTGAAGCCCGGCGCCTACAAAAGTGGGCTGTAACCCTGGCGATTGGATCACATCCTACTTAGGCACTTAGAACGGGGAATGGAAGGTCAATCACGATGAGCAGCGGAAGTAATGGAAGCAAGCATCCGGAAAAACCCATCGCGATTTATTACGAGCATCCGGATTGGTTCCGGCCGCTGTTTCAGCAGTTCGATGAGCGCGGCGTGCCTTGGCTAAAGATTCACGCACGCGATCATCGGTACGACGTGGCTTCGCCGGAAAACCAATATTCGCTGTTCTTCAACCGCATGAGCCCTTCGGCGTGGCAGCGCGGGCTGGGCCACTGCATTTTCTACACTTTGAATTATCTGGCGCACCTTGAGGCGAAAGGCTTGCGCGTTGTGAATGGCTATCGCTGCTTCGCGCACGAAATTTCTAAAGCGCAGCAGCTCAGCAATCTGGAAAAGCTAGGACTGCCATATCCCAAGGCCATCGTTATCAATCACCCTTCGCAGGCGCTTTCCGCAGCTGCCGTGATCGGCTATCCCGTGGTCATCAAGCCCAACATCGGCGGGAGCGGTGCGGGCATCGAGCGATTTAGATCGCCGGAAACGTTGAATAACGCCGTAAACGAAAATCGCCTGTACTTCGGCATCGATTCGACCGCGCTGGTGCAGGAGGCGTTTACGGCCCGCGACGGCATCATCACGCGCGTGGAGGTACTTGGCGGGAAATATCTTTACGGCATCAAAATTCACATTACCGGCGATAGTTTTAATCTGTGCCCGGCGGATATCTGCCAGAACACCAAGGGCGAGGAGCTAACGCGCATCGCCTGCCCCGTCGACGCTCCGAAAACCGGCATGACCGTGGAAGGCTACGAGCCGCCGCGCAAGATCATCGAAGAGGTGGAGCGCATCATGGCCCTCGGCAATGTGGAAGTCGGCGGGCTCGAGTATGTCATCGACGATCGCACGGGGCGGCAGCTCTATTACGACGTGAATGCGCTCTCTAATTTCGTAGCCGATCCCGAGCGGATCGTGGGCTTCAATCCTTATTCGCGATTGGCGGATTTTCTTATTGCCGAAGCGCTTAAACACGAATCACGAGGCTTCTCGGACGCTCCCGCGGCCGGCGCGACGCGAAGCGTGACGGTCCCAGCATGAGATACGGCTATTGGCTCCCGGTGTTTGGCGGCTGGCTGCGCAATGTGGCCGACGAAAATATGGGGGCCTCGTGGCCGTATGTGAAGCGTCTGGCGCAAGTTAGCGAACAGCTCGGATTCGACGTTACCCTTATCGCCGAACTGAATCTCAATGACATAAAAGGCCCGGAAGCGCCATCGCTGGACGCCTTTTCAACAGCCGCGGCGCTTGCGGCCGTTACCGAGAAGATCGAACTCATGGTTGCGGTTCGCCCCGCGTTCCACCTTCCCGCCTTGCTGGCCAAGCAAGCCTCGAACATCGACCACATCAGCAACGGGCGCTTGACGCTGAACATTGTGTCTTCCTGGTGGGCGGACGAAGCCCGCAAATATGGGGTAATGTTCGAGCAGCACGACGACCGCTACGCGCGCACCAGCGAATGGCTAGAAGTTCTCAATGGCGTGTGGAAGGGAAATAACTTTTCCTATTCCGGTAAATATTATCGCGTCGAGGATAACATCCTGGAGCCCAAGCCAATTTCCAAACCGCGGCCGACGCTGTATGCCGGAGGCGAATCTCCCGCGGCCAAAGAGCTGATCGCCGAAAAATGCGACGCCTACCTGATGCATGGCGATCCGCCGGAACGCGTGGCGGAAAAAATCGCGGACCTGAAAACGCGCCGCGCGCGTCACGATCTTCCACCGTTAAAATTTGGGGTAGCCGGCTACGCCATCGTGCGGGAGACCGAGCGCGAAGCCCAGGACGAACTGCGCCGCATTACCGACGTGCATCAATCGGCGGCGGGCTACGCAAACTATCAGCAATGGCTTGCTGGCACGCAATTGGAACAAAAAATTTCGCTGGAGGATTATTCCGTTTCCAACCGCGGGCTGCGCTCTGGCCTGGTTGGCACGGCGGAACAAGTTGCCGAACGGCTTGCGGCTTTCGAGTCGGCAGGAGTTGACCTGGTGCTCCTGCAGTTCAGCCCGCAACTGGAAGAGATGGAGCGTTTCTCGAAAACGGTAATCCAGCGAAGCTTGACCATCTCCGCCACCGACGTCTTCTGACCAGAATGTCGATAAACCGCGTTTTTACAACCAACTAGGTTTGGGCCGCACAAATTCGCTAGGAAAAGCGCCACGATTTCCTTATAATGAATGATTGTTCATAGAGAGCATGCCCCGCCTGAGTGGGTCTGCAAGGAAACACGAACATGAATCCGGTAATCCAGAAACTGCACGACGCGCAATTGCGCACCGATCTTCCTGACTTCCGCACCGGCGACACCATCCGCGTGAACGTGCGCCTGAAAGAGGGCGAAGGCGAGAAAGAAAAAGAGCGCCTGCAAGCCTTCGAAGGCGTGGTCATCTCCAAGAAGGGCCGGGCTTCCGGCGCCACGTTTACCGTCCGGCGCGTAAGCTTCGGCGTTGGGATTGAGCGTATCTTTCCGCTGCACTCGCCGTCCATCAGCTCGGTGGAAATCGTGGGCAAGGGCAAGGTTCGCCGCGCCCGGCTGTATTACCTGCGCGATTTGAAGGGCAAAGCTGCCCGCATCAAGCGCGCCGACCGCGAAGTCGCCGCCGCCCCAGAAACTGCAGCTGCAGCCGCCGAAGCGAAAGCCTAGTCGCGGACCGCTTCCAGGGCTGGCGATGTTAGGCGGCCGGAGCGCGCGTAGGAGAGTCGGGCGTGCCCAGCAGCCGGGAGGCGTCACGAGCTGCCTGTGCGACCTGTGGGTCCTCGTCGGTCATAAAACCTCTTACCAACGGCGCCATGTTGCGGTCGCCGATGCTGGCCAGCACCGTCAACACCATAGCCACACTCTCGCGATGTTGCAGCGCTTCCTCAAGCAGAGGCTCGGCCCGTATGCCCGAGCGTGTCAGCAGCATTCCCGCAATCGCCCGCTCGTTTGCGTCGTGCGACCGCAGCGCACCAACCAGTTGCATTCCCGCGAGGCGCGCGCCGGTGAGCCTCCAAAGGCCCGCCCAACAAAACGCCCGCAACATGGGGAAAACGTTCATAGAGAGCTAGTTTAGCATTTTCCTTTAGAGCATGCTCTCTACGTTGTAGCGCTGCCACGTGGCCGGATCGTGGGTCTTGGAGTGGTCGAACCATATCGGCAAAACATTCTCCTGGATTTGCGCCAAGGAAAACTTCTGACCGCTGCGGTCCGCCAGCAACACCAAATCCAGATGCACACGGATGGATACGGTTTTCCGGATTTTGGTAAAGTCCGGAAGATATTTCGGCAGATGTACCGGGCAACTCAGTAAAACGAGTTCGCCGGTCGTTTGTCCCGCCTGCGTCGCCAGAAACGCCACGCTCCCGCCATGACTGTGCGTGATCATGTCCGGCTGTTCTTCGTTATGACTCGCCATCCAGGCGATCAAATCCTGCGAGGCCTGCAGGCGAGCCGCGTCGCTGTACACTCCGGACCAGCCAAAGCGGTCCGAGTGGTTGTACAGGTCCGTGCGCACGTTGTTCAGAATATAGTCGAAAAAAACTCCGTTAGACTGCCACCAGCGTTCGTTCGCTGCCCAGGTTCCGTGAATCATCAGCGTGGTGGCTCCCGCGGCGGCCGCTCCTGCGCCGGCTTCTTCGCGAAACATCTGCAGAGCCGGGTGCGTGGGCGAAACATTCGCGAGAGCGGTTGCGGCGACCTCGCGCGTCAATTCGTCGTCGCTGTGCGTCCCCTCCGCCAGAATGTTCAGCAGACGCTCGGGCTCCGCGCTCAACTCAAAGTACGCGCTGGCCGCCGCTACGCGAACGATCTCTGCGTCGTTTACGAGCGAGGCTTCCATTAACTCGCTAGCGGTTTGTATGGAGGGCTGCCGGTAGTGGCGCTCCGCTAGATCCGGGATCACCGCTTTGTGTAGTTTTTCTGAATTGTCGGTCTCGAGCACGGACCGGCCGTAGCGCAGCTCGATCCCCACGCGCGTCTGTGCAGTGTTCTGTCTTCCCGCGATTCCTGCTGTAACTCGGGGTACCGGGAAGATATCTGCGTCTTCGCGGGGCACCACCTCGGGCGCAGAATCCAAGCCCGCGGCGGTCGCGCGCGCTTCCAGTGCAGCGTCGTCGCCCCGCAGTGTCGCTCCCGTCGCCAATAATACCGCAGCTTGCGACAAGATTGAGGCGTCATCACTATCCGCGAAACAGTATGGCCCGCGAATCGGTTTCTCGATATTCGAATAGGCCAATTGACCCTCCTAAACATCTAACGCATGATTTATTAACCGACAATCTATATAGCAACTGTCCCAGAAAGCTATCGCCGTCCCGCATCCGCGTCAAGTGCAAAGAGCCATCGCGTGGGTGTGCTAGACTCTGGCGGTGATTCGTGATTTGTGGACTCTCCGGTCATGACTCGTCTCTGCGGAACTCGCTTCGAACGCGCCGCCCGCCAGCAGGGCTGGATGCGCATTGCTGGCCTGGACGAAGCCGGTCGTGGGGCGCTCTTTGGCCCCGTGGTTGCCGCGGCGGTCATCCTGAACCCCAAGCGCCGCATCGTGGGCCTGGACGACTCCAAGAAACTTACCCCCGACCGTCGCGCGGAACTGGCGCCCCGCATCCGCGAACACGCCATCGCCTGGGCCGTAGCCGAAATCGACGCCCAGCGCATTGATGCCTGGAACATTTATCAGGCCAGCCGCCAGGCTATGACTGCGGCGCTGCAACAATTAGCAATCGTTCCGGACTATCTGCTGCTGGACGCCATGCAGCTGGACGTACTCATTGAGCAAAAATCCTTGATTCACGGCGATGCACGCAGCGTCTCCATCGCCGCTGCGTCGATCCTGGCAAAAACCCACCGCGACGCGCGCATGGAGGAATGGCACGCCGTCTACCCGCAGTACGGGCTAGCGCAGCACAAAGGCTACGCCACCGCCGAACACTTGGCAGCGCTGCGCCAGCACGGCCCTTCACCGCTGCACAGGCAATCCTTTGCGCCCGTGCGCGAGTCGCGCTGCTGGGCGGCGGGCGCCGAGCAGGCGCCGTTGCCGCTGGAAGCACTCTAGAAGTTCGCTAAGAATCGACGGAAAATCTTTTCTTCGTGGCTTCGCCTCGTCTTCGCCGGGGAGTTTCCTGCTAGCCATGGGGATAACTGCCTGCTCACACCTCCGCCAAGGTTCGTTGACTTGCCTTTTTGCCGCCTGCTAGCGTACGAGCATGGCGTTGCGGCTCCACCAGCTTCCGCAACGATGTTCAGGAGAACGTCTCGGACGCTTCACCACGGAGAGCCCGGCCGTATCGCGGCCGCATCTTTCCACGTCCCGGTTTTCGCATGGCCTATAACAAAAGCAAATTCGTTGAGTCGGCGCAGAAGCTCTTGAATCAGGGCAAAGTCCCGCAGGCGATCAGCGAATATCAGCAGATCCTGAAATTCGAGCCGCGCGATCAGGTTACGTTGATGACCGTTGGTGAGCTGTACATCCGCCAGGGCGAAACCTTTCAAGCCATCGACTACTTCGAACGCCTGGCGCAAATTTTCGTCGGAGATGGTTTTCTCACCAAAGCTATCGCGGTTTATAAGCGCATCGCCAAGCTGGCCCCTGAAGAAATTCGCCCCCTCGAGAAGCTCGCCGATCTCTACGTGCAACAAGGGGTGATGAGCGAGGCCCGGCCGCTCTTTCTGCAGTTGGCGGAAATTCACCTGAAAAATAATCGCCAGCCGGAAGCCGTTGGCTTGCTCAAGAAGCTGCTCCTCGCGGAACCGGACAATCTGCGCATTCAGGTGCGCCTCGCTGACCTGTATCAGGCCATGGGCCAGGCCCGCGAAGCCATCGATACCTACGTCTCCGCCGCGCAGCGCGCCATCGCGCGGGGTGACCACGCGGAATGCGAACGGCTGGCTGATAAGGCGCTGAAGCTGGAGTCCCACAACCTCGCCGCGCTAACGGTCAAGGCCCGCTCCGCTACCGCGCAAGGCAATGCCGTCGCCGCCATCGCCTTGCTCGAACAGGTTCCCGATCTGGAAAAAGGCGGCGAACAGACGGAACTGCTGTTGGACCTGTATCTTAAAAATGCCAAGTGGGAGCCCGCCAACGCGTTGGCCATGCGCGTTTTTGAAGCCGACGAGAAGAATTTCGGCCCCACACAGAAACTCATCGAGGCGCTGCTCGAGTCCGGCCAGGGCGAAAAAGCCATGGCCATCCTCCAGAAGTCGCGCATTCCGATGATTGACGCCGGGGAGCACGAAGTCGTGAGCCGCCTGCTCAACGAATTGGCTGCCCGCCTGCCCGGACGCATTGAGCCGCTGGAGTGGCTGGTTGACACCTACGGGCGCACCAGCGATTCCTTCCGTTTACCGGATGCCCTTGCGCAACTCGGCGACGCTTTGGTGGCGGCGAAGCAGCTTGATCGCGCCAAGCAGGTGTTCGGGCAACTCGTGGACCGCGAGCCGGAAAGCGATTCCGCCAAGCGCAAGCTCAACGACGTGATGCGCAAGATGGGATTGCTCGCCGCAGAGCCTGCGCCCGAGGCCCTCCCGGAGGTTCACGAGCTTGAACTTCCCAAAGCGGCGGCGCCCAAAGTACGCCCTGACCTTCCGTCCCCAGAGCCCGTCGCGCTTGCCAAGCCGAAAGCGCCGGCGGAAGCAGCGCTGGATGAAGAGACGGAAAAATTCATCGCCCAATCGCTCACGGATGTGGATCTTTTTGCCAGCTACGGCCTGACCCAGAAAGCCATCGGACTGCTGGAAGCGATTCTTCGCCGCGCGCCTCGCCACACGCCCACGCTGGAAAAACTGCTGGACTTTGTGCTCGGCGCGGGTGATGACCGCCGCACCGCGGAACTCGCCGCGCACCTCGAACAGATTCACCAGGAGCGTGGCGACACGCGCAGTGCCGAGCGATTCGGAGAATTGCGCCGCCGCTTCCAGCGCGCCGCTGGTTTGACCGACCAAGAATTGACCGCTGCCCCCGCCGCGGTTACCGCGCCGCCCGCTGAGCTCTCCGCTGAGTTGCCAGAGATGGAGGTCGCGCCGGATGTTCCCGGAGCGCAGCACGGTTCAGAGCAAGTCAGCGCCTCGCAAGTTGCCACTGGCCAGGAACTGCACGAGGTTGACCTTTCGGATGAATGGGCGTCCCTCCTGGGCAATTCATTGGAGGGGGAGGTTGCGCAGGCTCCTGTGCCTTCGCTCCCGGCGGTGCCTAACGAGACCGCCGTCACGAAGGACGAGGCATCCGCGGAGGAATTTTCGCTTCCGACATTCGAAGCAGAAACGCCGGTTCAGGTCAGCGCTGCTGGAGCCCCAACTGAAGCTGCGGCGGAAATTGAAGAATTTTCCTTGGGCGAAGAACCGCCGGTGCATGCTTCCTCTGCCGCTAGCGATGAGCGAGCACCGGCTTGGTCGATCGACGCACACGAGTCCTCCGTTCCCGAGAGCCACGAGCCCGCGGAGGGGATTTCGGCACTGCACAGCGAATTCGCCGAGATTTCCGCTGGCCTACCGGCCCACACGGACGTCGAATTTGCGTTGCCGGAAGAAATATCTGAAACGCCGATCGAAACTCACGAAGAGCGCGCGGTTCCCGTGCAGGAAATATCCGTTGAGGAACCGGAGGTTGCAGAACCTATTCTCATCGAGGCGGACTCTGTGGTGGTGACGGCGGAAAGCGCCGCCGACCATGCGGCCCCAGAACTGCACGCTAGCGCTGCCGAGCCTCCGCTGCAGGCCAAGCCGCACCTTGCCGATGCACCGCTCGAACTTGAACTCGACCAGGACTACGAGTTGGTTCTCGATCCCGAAGCGCTGGTGCCGGCCTACGACCAAAAACCGCCGGAACACCCGGTAGTTCCTGTTGAGCCCGGTCGTCAGGAACCGGTGCACGCCGCGAGCGCGAATTTCACTACCGACCAATTTCTTGCTGATCTCGCCAGCGAAATGGGCGAGTTGGGCATCGGGGATCTGAGCCAGCATTCCGCTGAACCGCTCCCGGCCCCCCCATTGGAGGTCAGTTCGAACGGACAGGCTCCCGCGCCTACCGGGGAGTCGGCCCCGTTGAAAGAAGTTTTCGATGAATTTCGCGCTGAGCTCGGCGAAATGGGTTCCGAAGGCGAGGACCTGGAAACGCACTACAACCTGGGCGTCGCCTATCGAGAAATGGGATTGCTTGAAGAAGCCATCAGCGAATTTCAGAAAGTGGCGCAAGCCTGCGATCGCGGGCGGCCATTTCGCTACCTGATGCAGTGTTGCACGCTGCTGGGCTTGGCATTCATTGAAAAGGGCCAGCCGCGAATCGCCGCCATCTGGTATGAACGTGCGTTGCAGACCCCGGGCCTCGGGCCGGACAGTGTGCTCGCCTTGCGGTATGATTTGGGTGTAGCTCAGGAAACGGCCGGAGATCACGAAGCGGCGCTGAAGAGTTTTTCTCACGTATACGCGATGAACATCGACTATCGCGATGTTGCCGAGCGCATCAGCGCTCTTCAGAAAACCAGCCGCTGAAGCGGATTTCCGCGCAATTACGGCTAGTCCCCGGCGCCGCTATGTTGGCCGTCCGGAAAAACGGGTTCCGCTCACTTATGAATCGTGTTCTTCGCGTACTGTTGATACTTTTGTGTTTTGAGATGGGCGCGCTGCTCCTGTACCTCCCGTGGTCCGTCTACTGGGATCAGAACTATTTCCTCAGCCACTTTCCATCCCTGATTCCCGTGCTGCTTCACCCTTCGTTCCGCGGCGCGGTAAGCGGCATAGGAGTTCTGGACATTATTCTGGCCGTTAGCCTGATCACGCAACGCCACCCTCAGCCCGCACAAACGCTGTGAGGCAACGCGAGAATCTATAAGACCGCTATCTATGTCTACGGAACCCCCCGCAGGAAAAATTCTCTGCTACGTGACGGATCGTTCTGTCTGGCCGGCAGGGGAGGATGCGCTCGGGTGCGTATATGCGAAGATCGCCATCGCCGCGGCCGCTGGCGTTGACTGGATCCAGATACGAGAAAAAGACCTCGCTGCTGGCGAGTTAGCGAAACTGGCGCGCACGGCGTTACAGGCGTGCTCCAGGACTCCCGCGAAGATATTCATCAACGATCGTATGGATGTAGCTCTTGCCGAGGGCGCCGCCGGGGTGCACCTGGGAGAAAACTCAATTTCCGCCGGGGAGGTTCGCACACTTCTGCGCAGTTGCACAAGTCATGCGGCCGCAGGATTTTTGACGGGCGTTTCCTGTCATTCGGTCGGATCGGCACAACGGGCCGCCGATTCCGGCGCCGACTATGTGATCTTCGGTCCGGTCTTCCCGACACCGTCCAAAGCTAAGTACGGACCGGAGCAAGGCTTGCAAATGCTGGCAGAGGTTTGTCGAGCAGTGCGAATTCCGGTGCTGGCCATCGGCGGCGTCAATTTGGAAAACGCCGCAGCGTGTGCCGACGCCGGCGCTGCCGGCATCGCCGCCATTCGATTATTCCAGGAAGCTGCGGAACTCCCCGCTGTTATCGCTCGATTACGATCGCTGCATTGAGGTGCGACGCAAAGAGGCATCTCCGGACGCCGCAGCCTTGTGAGCTTTCTTGCATTGATACATTTGCCGGTCGGCCTTCTCCAGCAAATCCTGCGCGGTGCGTCCGTCGTCCGGATATAGTCCGATTCCGATGCTCACTTTGAGCGAGGGCGCCTCGTCGCTGTTTTGCAGTCGCTCCTCGATGCGGCGGGCCACCTGTTCCGCCATCCGCAGATTCGAGTCGATCAGCACTACCGCGAATTCATCTCCGCCATAGCGGGCCGCGAGATCCGTTCCCCGGCACTGTTCCTTCAGCACCGCCGCCAGCCGTTTCAGCGCCCGGTTGCCGGCCAAATGCCCAAGGCGATCGTTGATGCTCTTTAAATCATCCAAGTCCAACAGCAGCAACGTGAATTGCCGCAAACTCCGTTCCGTTCGCCGAACTTCACTTTCCAGCTTGTCCAGGAATTCCCGGTAATTTGCCAGTCCGGTCAGTGCGTCATGTGTCGCCTGGTAGCGCATCTCTTCTTCGTTCTTTTTCCGGTCGGTAACATCCAGGCGCATCCCAATGCATCCGATGATTTCCCCGCCCGCCGCGCGCAATGGCGATAACTGCACTTCGTAATAACGATCCTTTCGCGTGTATTCGAAATGCGAGGGCAGGCCTTGAATAGCTTCATAGTGCTGCGCTATTGGGGGGGCATGGCGATCCGCACAATCCAAGAACTCACCCACGTTGTGGCCCATCAGCGCCCCCGGGCGAATCCGCGACCACGGTTGTCCAGCCCCCCAATTCGACGTGATGCGTAAGTCTTTATCCGTAGTCCAGACCAGCGCGGGCATCTGTTCTGCCACCAGTCGCAGCTGTGCCTCCGCAGGCACATCGCTTCCCGCCCATTCCAGCGCCTCTGCCCGCTCCAACACACCGATCAATTGTCCTTCCGCATCGCGGATGCCCGTGCGCTTGGCCATGATCCGCACGCGCATCCCGCTTTTCGTGAGCCGTTCGGTGCTGTCCCAATGCATTAATTCGCCTTGTTGCGCTTTATTCAGCAACGCTTCCAGACCAGGAGTTTCATACAGTGGCACCAGCCTGCGCAGTGGCTGGCCAACGATCTCGTGCGCGCCATATCCATAGAGGGCCTCCGCTCCCTGGCTCCAGCGCTCGATGGTGCCATCGAGCGCCATGGCCAGCACCGCGTCGTCGTTCGATTCCAGTATGGCGGCGAGCAACAGCTCCGAGCGCAATGGGTTGGGCATCAGGTCCTGACGATTTTTCGGAACGGGAGAGGTCGTTCGCGTGCGGCTTACCGGGTTAACCGTGGCCGAGAGGAGGGAGCCAACGGCGGATGGCGTCGCCGCCAAATCCTTGGCGGCTTGCGTGGCGCTTAGTTTAGCAATCGCTTAGTAGCTCGCAAGTTTCACGCCCGCGCGGTGTTCGCAAGCAGTCACCGTTCTAAAGGACAGTTCGGGTTTAATTTCGTACCATGCGTCTGATAGAGTTGGTTTCTACTTTTTTCGCCTGATGCGCGCTCACCCCGCCAGCCATCTGCCCATGGGCTTCAGCGATTCCGTGTGGTCGCACACCACGCGCAGCACCGCGGTCAGCGGGATGGCCAGCAACAATCCCATTCCGCCCCACAACCAGCCCCAAAAGAGCAGCGCGATGGTGATGGCCACGGCATTCAATTGCACCCGCTTGCCAACGATATGCGGCGCGATAAGGTTCAAGGCGAAAATATGAATCCCCAGAAGGACCGCCGCGATCAGCAAAAACCAGCCCACCGTCGTATATTTCGCCAGCGCCAGCAAAAATGCCGGCAACCACGACAGCACCACGCCGATATACGGCACCATGTTCAGCAATCCGGAAGCGATGCCCAGCAATACCGGATACTCCAGGCCGATCGCCCAGAAAAAGAGGCTGCTTGCGGCGATCACAATCAGCGTCAAAATGCACATGCCCGCAAGATAATCCCGCAGCACCGCGCGCAAATCGTCCAGGGTTTCCTTCACCTGCGTCCGTCGGGACGCGGGAAATAATCGTAGCGTCGCGTGCCATGTATCCCGCTTGCCGGCTAGCATGAAAAACACCAGAAACGGCACAAAGGTCACTTCCAGAATCACTTCATACAGGGAGCCCACCGCGCGCAGAATCAACCCGTGAATCATCCCCGGCTCACCCTGCGACGGCGGCGGGGGTTTGGCGCCTTCCTGCTGGGGTGTCAGTTGCCCTTCGAAACCGTTTATCTTGGCCTCAAGATTGCTGGTTACCTGACGCAGCACCGCGCCATACTTCGGCCAGTTATCGGCGAAATTGGCCGTGCGCGTCCACATGCCATAACCCACCGCGAGCAGCGCCACGATCAGGAGCAGCACCATCACCACCGCCGCAATGGTGCGCGGCAAACCCGACCGCTCCATCAATTCCACCGCGGGATCCAGAAAGTACGCGAGCAAAATCGACAAGAGCAGCGTGATCACCACTCCCGATGCGTAATACAAAAACAGCATGATTACGCCAGCCGCCAATATCCGCAGGCTGGTGCTCCCCGCGCTGGATCGAACTTTGTCCGCCTGTGCTTCCGGAATTTCCACGCTCATGCTGTCACCACACTGCAGGTCACGCGCCGCACCAGCAATCCCTGTTGCTCGTTGCCCGCTTTGCGGGTTCCAAGGTAACACACCGCGCCACCTCGAGACGCCTGACAACTCGTGTGGCACCTGACTGCTTCCCACCCAGCCCCAGCAAAATTCCCTGTGCTACACTTTTTCTGGCCTGGGCGATTGTTTTTTTCTGCAATCCTCCTGGCCTCTCGCCATGCCCAAACAATTCTTTGGCACCGACGGCATCCGCGGCGTTCCCGGCACTGCGCCGTTGGACGACCGCACACTTTTCGCCACGGGTTGCGCCCTTGGCGACTATTTGCGTCACGCCGAGCGTGCCGCTAACGTGCTCATCGGCACGGACACCCGCGAATCTGGTTCGCACATCGCTACCGTTCTCGCCGCGGGCCTCGCGCAGAGCGGCTCAACGGTGGCCTTCGCAGGGGTGATCACTACCCCTGGGGTCGCTTGCCTGGTTCGTCAAAACGATTTTCAGGCTGGTGTGGTGATTTCCGCCTCTCACAATCCGTACCACGACAATGGCGTAAAACTCTTTTCCCATGCGGGAATGAAATTCCCCGACGCCGTTGAGGAGACCATCGAAGCCGATATCGCTCGCCATCTTGCTTCCAGCAATTTATCCGGCGAGCTAATTGCAGCCCAGGTTTCCGCCGTAACCCTGACCCCCGACGAGTCTCTCGATGCCGAATATTTGAATTTTCTTCGATCCCGCCTCATCCCCGGCGCCAACCTAACCAACTTCCGAATCGTTCTAGACTGCGCCAACGGTGCCGCCTATAAACTGGGCCCGGAGCTTTTTCGCTCCCTCGGTGCGAACGTCACCGCCATTGGCAACAGCCCAGATGGGCGCAACATCAACGCCAACTGCGGCTCTCTACATCTCGAGGGTCTCCAGGAGCGCGTAGTAGTAGAAAAGGCCCAGCTTGGCGTGGCCTTCGATGGCGACGCGGACCGCGCCCTGTTCGTCGCTGACACAGGCCGCGTCGTGAACGGCGACGGCATCCTCCTCGCCGCCGCCCGCTATCTCAAAATGTTTAATCAGCTTCTCGGCAACCGCGTGGTCGCCACCTCCATGTCCAACCTGGGCCTCGAACGCATTCTCGCCCGCGAAGGAATTACTCTTGCGCGCACCAATGTCGGTGATCGTTACGTCCTTGAGGAGATGCTGAATTCCGGGAGCGTCCTCGGCGGCGAACAATCTGGCCACATCATTTTCTTAAAAGATAGCCCGGCTGGAGACGGCCTGCTCACGGCCATCAAAATCGCCTCGCTGGTGTCCTTTTGTGGCCGGCTCGAGCATCTCCTCACTGGCTTCAAGGACTACCCCCAAACCATCGTCAATGTGAGAGTCCGGACCAAGCCCCCGTTAGAATCGCTCCCCGAAGTCGCCCGAGCTCTTGCGGAGGCTGAGGCAGCACTCGGGGACAATGGTCGGATTGTGCTCCGTTATTCGGGCACCGAACCCCTAGCCCGGGTGATGGTTGAGGCCGAGCATGACGCCGATGTACAGCGCTTCAGCCAATCGATCGCTGCCGCGCTCAAATCCGCCGTAGGCGCTTAATCGATTTAGTAAATCCGCTGGCCGTGCCCTGCTTCGTCTGGTGTGCTTGATCCTCCTGCAAGAGGGGCTCTAACTCACTGTTAGGAATATCGTTATTCTGGTTTCCACTGCCGAACATTTCGCACGCAACTCTCCCAAAGACTGTAGGACTTCCGGACCGCACCTGTGAGATTTTGTAGAATCTAGGGTCATTTCCCCACTGCCGAATCGTTCCTTCGATGCTAACTATCCTGATTTCAACTGTCTCTCCCCAATCATGCTTCCAACTCCACACTGGCACACCGCTTGCACTCCTCCCGCACAACCGTAGTTCAAGATTGGCTTCCCGGGGTGGCTATAGATCGGTCCTCGACCCGATCCATGGCTTTTGGGGTGTCAATTTAGGAGAGGGGACTTTGCACCAGTCCCCTTTTCCAAAAAGTTTCACGGTGTCACAGGGTGTGTCACCGAAGTGGTTTTACGAAGTCAGTCGAAGTGGTTTTGAAGGGCGGCCTCGAACCGCCCTTTTTTATTGGCCGGACGCCATTTCGATGGCCATGAGGGAGAGTAAACAGGCTATGCCTGCGGCGGTCCTGGGCGAATTCATGGGCACCTTCACCATGATTGTTTTGGGAGACGGTGTAGTCGCTGGTGTGTTGCTGAAGAAATCCAAAGCCGAAAATTCCGGATGGATCGTAATTACCGCCGGATGGGCTTTCGCGGTGCTGTGCGGGGTTTTTGTCGCCAATGCCTGCGGCAGCTCCGATGCCCATTTGAATCCGGCGGTTACCATGGGCTTCGCGGTACGTTCCGGAGATTTCTCCAAGTTTGGACCCTACGTGGTTGCGCAGTTGCTTGGCGCCTTTTGCGGAGCGTTGCTCGTCTGGATTCATTACCTGCCGCATTGGAGAGAAACGCCCGATCCCGCATTAAAGCTGGCTTGCTTCTGCACCGGTCCGGCAATCCGAAACGCCGCTGCCAACCTGACGAGCGAGATCATTGCCACGTTCCTGCTGGTGTTCGTTATCGGCGCCATTTTCTCCAAGGCCGTTGCGGGCGCAGGATTCAGTTCCGGGATCGGAACCTACCTGGTAGCCAGTCTAGTCTGGGGTATTGGCTTGTCGCTCGGTGGAACAACGGGTTACGCCATCAATCCGGCGCGTGATTTGGGTCCGCGCCTGGCGCACAGTCTGCTGCCCATCGCTGGAAAAGGCGCTTCGGACTGGGGTTACGCGGGAATCCCCGTGGTGGGACCCCTGATTGGCGGCGCGCTCGCTGGCTTCCTGATGCAAGTCTTTCGCTTCTAACCCAGCAGCTCGCACTCCTCAGACTGGATCCTCCGCGTCGGGCTGCACCAGTAACAGCAGCACGATACCCACAACCGTAAACATCCGAAACGCGGGCTCCTGGCCATTCCACGTTTTTGATTGCCACATCAAAAACCAGCCCTCTCCGACGTCGAGGAAGGCCACCAGCCACATCAGCAGACCTAGCGTGAGTCCGGCGATCGCGGGGTTCTTGGCCTGGCGAAACATCTGGGAATTGTGTCGCACGGCGAACGCCATGCGAATGGCGCCCCAGAAACAGAGCAGCATGGTGGTAAATTCCCACGCGATGATCGACAGATAAAAGGCTGTGTGTGCTACCGGCGAATGGATCGCGCGCCACATGCCTTGGTTCCCCGGGAAGGTGGAATCCATCATCAGCACGTGGCGGACAAACTGATAGTTGGAGTTGTAGTCCGTGATGTTATCGAACACCACGAAGGCGTAGAACAGCGCCACGGCGAATATCAGCGCGGTTTTTGCGGCGCGCAAGATCACGGATTGGCCTGCGCCGCAAACGTCCGGAAATAGGCGATCAGGGCGCGCATGGTGGTGTCATCGTAGTCTGGGTTGCCGGGCATTTGGGAATGGGCGTTCCGCGACTTTGGATTGCGAACATACCCCGTAAAATAGTCCGGCGCCGCAGTGGCCCACGCCGCCAGCACCAGCCACGGATGCCCCGCTTTCTCGCCGCCCTCCGCGCCGCTGTTGTGACAGCGGAAACAATTTTGTCCGGCAAGCCGGTAGCCATTTTGTACCTCGGCGTCCTTCGCCTGCGCGCCGCGCGGTTGAATGGCTGCGAACACCGCATGTTGATCGCGAAACTCCAGGCGCACCACGCCCCAGGGAATTTGTGGCTGTTCCGCATGTCCAAGCACCTCATAACTCGGTGCGAACGCCGGCTGCGAGATCAGATAAGGCCCCAAGTCCAATCCGAAACCCTCGGAATCCTTTGGCCAATCCTTTGGTTCTTTGCCGTTGATGAGCAGTGCCAGTACCGGATGGTGCCCCGCAAGGTAGGCCTGCGGATAATGCGCGCGATACAAATCGTCGCAAACAGCCACCACCAAGTCCGACTGCGGATTCGCGCTCAATTGTCGCAGCAGCTCTTCCAGCTGCACGCCGCTGACTTGCGTTGGGGAGGAGAAATTGTGGTCGTCACTAACCGTAAAGGTTTCTTGCGGCAGTGCCAGCAAATCTTCGCGGCGCAGGTAGCGCACCCTGCCGGCGGGCAAGCCCGCCAAATTTCCGCCGATTTCGAGATCGAGCGGCGAACTGCGCCTCTCTCGTAATTGTATTTTGCCCGGGGTTGGCGACGATCGCTCGGTTCTTAAAACATCCCCGCCGGAGGGCGTGGAACTAAACGCAAGCAACAGAAACAAGTTGCCGGACGTGAGCAACAGCCTGCGGAAGCGAAATTGCATGGCACATGCTAACTCAGCTGCTTTCCCTCGCAAGAGGGAGTTTTCCATCCCCCACGTGGGGTTATTCTGTCAAGAATTTATAGATCGTCTCGGAAGAAAATGTTTTCTCAGGGACCAACTCCGTGCTGGGAAAGCTGGGATGATTCGGCGAGTCGGGAAAGTGCTGGGTTTCCAGGCACAGCGCCGAACGCCGCTGGTAAGCCGTGCCGCCCTTACCGTGTATCGAGCCATCCAAAAAATTTGCCGTATAGAACTGGATTCCCGGCTCGGTAGTCCACACTTCCAGTTTTCGGCCGGACTTGGGATCGCCTACCGTGGCAGCCAGTGTGGGTTTCGCGCTCCCCTTGCTGTTCAGAACCCAATTGTGATCGTAACCGTGGCCGAGTTTTATCTGCTCCTCGTCGCTATCGATGCGCGAACCAACCACTGTGGGCTTGCGAAAGTCGAATGCTGTGCCGGCCACCGGGCGCAATTCACCCGTGGGGATGAGTCCCGGATCAACGGGTGTAAACCTATCCGCCGCAAGCGTCAATTCTTCGTCTAGGATCGTCCCGCTTCCGGCCAGGTTGAAATACGCGTGATTGGTCAAATTCACCACGGTTTTCTTGTCTGTTGTCGCGCTGTAGGCCATCCGCAGCTCGTTCGCATCCGTCAGTGTGAACACCACCCGCACCCGCAGATTTCCGGGAAAACCCTCTTCGCCGTCTTTACTCAAATAATCCAGCTGCAATGACGCTGGACCGCTCCCGGTCACATCCTTTGCCTCCCAGAACACCTTGTTGAAGCCGATGACCCCGCCATGCAGGGTGTTTTCGCCATTATTTTTCGCCAGTGTATATTTCACGCCGTCCAGCGCAAACTCCCCATGCGCGATGCGGTTGGCGTAACGCCCGATGGTTCCGCCAAAGCTCGCAGTCCCGGTGACGTAGCCGGCCAGATCGTCGTACCCATGTGTCACATCCGCGAACTTTCCCTGCCGGTCCGGAACCTGGATGCTGACGATCGTGCCACCATAATTCGTAATGCTTACCCGCGCGCCGTGCTTGTTTTGCAGAGTATAAAGGTTAGCCACTTTGCCATCCGTGGTTTTCCCAAACTCTCGCCACGTCATTCTTGCATTTTCCGGCGCGCTGCTCGTTTGTGCGGCAATGACGAATCCTCGCGAAGCCACCACTCCCACCATGGACACCATCGCCAGCGGCGCCAGCATGGCGGTCACCGTCACACAAACAGCCAACGCTGGACTCAAGAATTTCATAACCGTTTTTCCTCCCACCTTCCCTGGCTCGCGCGTCTGCTGCCGACTCCACAAAGAGTTTTTGCAACATTGCGTAACTGGCCCCCGAGCATCTTGATGTCTGCGCGGAACGCCTTGTACGGTATATCACTGCCGAATCCGAGGCTACAACTGTGTTTCGCGGCATTCCGGCTTGCATGGCGCCGATGATATGCTCGGCTGAGCCATCTCGCTCAAGAAATGACGCAGAAACGGAATACGCTCCGCCATGATCATCACCTCTAGCTACCGCGAAATTCCTACCGCGGGCACCCCCATGCGCACCTTCGTCGCCGCTCCTGTGGCCCCTGGAAAGTACCCGGGGATATGGTGCTACTCCGATATTTTTCAGCTTTCCGGCCCCACGCTGCGCTCCTGTGCCCGGCTGGCAGGCTATGGTTTCGTGGTGGCCGCGCCGGAAATCTACCATCGCGTCGAACCGCCCGGCTTGGTCATTCCTTTTGACGATGCGGGTCGCGATCGCGGCATGGGCGACGCCGGAAAAACTCCGGTCGCGCATTTTGATGCGGATTGCCGCGTCGGCCTGGATTGGCTGGGAAAGCACGAAAAGGTCGCCCCAGGCCAACTTGGCGCCATGGGCTTTTGCATTGGCGGTCACCTGGCCTTTCGCGCCGCGCTGCAGCCCGACGTCCGCGCCACGGTCTGTTTCTATGGCACGGGCATCCACAACGGCAAGCTCGGCCAGGATGCCGACGCCGGCTCGCTCCAGCGCGCAGGCGAAATTCGCGGCGAACTATTAATGATCTTCGGAAGCAACGATCCGCATGTCCCCGCCGAAGGTCGCGCCAAGGTGGCGGACGGACTTAAGACCGTTGGAGTGCATCACCGTATCCAGACGTTCCCCGCCGAGCACGCCTTCATGCGCGACGAAGGCGCTCGTTTTGATCCTGAGGCCACCGATCTGGCGTTTGCCGAGATGATTGGATTGTTCCGGCAGGTCTTTACGCCCTGATTTGCCTTCTTGGTGAACTCCTCACACGCGCCATCCGCCCCGGACCCCTTGGTTGCCCCTTGTACCCGCCCGGTGCTAGGATGCACTGTCCATGACCCCTCCTCCCATTACTCCTGATAGCTCCGACCTGCGCCTCCGCGTCGGCATTCCCTGGCGAACCACCCAGGAAGAACTCGCCGCCTCACGCCACAAGCTGGACTACTATTTCACCTCCGTCCGTCAGGCAGGTGCTGAGCCGGTAGCCATCTCCCTGCAGCAATCGCCGACGCAACTCGCCGAGCAGCTAAGCCAACTAGATGCATTCGTTCTGCCGGGCAGCCCTACCGATGTGGACCCCGCTCGTTACGGCGCTACAAAACACACGAAAACCGGGGACATCGACGTCCAACGTGACGCCACCGACGCCGCGATCCTAGAACACGCTTTCTCTCATGCAAAGCCTGTACTTGCTATCTGTTACGGCTGCCAAGCCCTGAACGTTTTCCTCGGCGGCACACTTGTCCAAGACATCTCAACGGAGCATCCCAGCGCGCTGGTCCACGGTAGAACCGATCATGCCTCAACCGCGCGATCCGGGGACTTGGAGCACGAGGCCCAATTCGTTCCTGGCAGCCGGCTGGCTCAGCTAAACGGCGCGGACCATGCCACCATCAACACTAGCCATCATCAAGCTATCGATAAGCTAGGAAAAGACTTATGTGTCACCGCGCAGGCCCCCGACGGCATCATAGAGGGCGTCGAGTGGCAAGGCGCCAATCCGTGGGTGGTCGGCGTGCAATGGCATCCGGAGCGCATGGCTGGTGACCGTTTTTCGCAACGACTTTTTGAGGATTTTGTGGCCGCCGTCCGCTCCGCCCACGGCGCTGTTGCGCAAACCCGTTAGCCTCGGCTCCTGCAAACTTTGAATTTATGTACTTCTAATTTCTCTGGGGGATGGAATGATTTCATTGGCGGGCAAGGCAGCTCTTATCACTGGGGGTTCGCGCGGCATCGGTGCCGCAGCCGTTAGACTCTTCGCCCAGGCTGGCGCCGACGTGATGTTCAACTACAACAAAGCCAAGGACGCCGCCAAAGAGCTGGAAAAAGAGGCTGGCCGCCACGGCACCCGCGTGGAAGCCTGCAAAGCCGACGTCGGCCGCCACGCCGACAACAAGAAACTCGTCGACCAGACCATCGCCCGGCTAGGCCGCCTCGACATTGTTGTCGCCAACGCCGGCATCTGGAACCTCGAAGATCTTCCCATCGAAAAAATGACCGAAGCGCAATGGGACGACATGATCCGCATCAATTTAAAGAGCGTCTACTCCATCATCCACTTCGCCGTGCCTCACATGATCAAGCAAAAATCCGGCCGTATCATCCCCATCAGCTCCACCGCTGGGCAACGCGGCGAATCCTTTCACACCCATTACGGCGCCTCGAAAGGCGCGATCATCAGCCTCACCAAAGGCTTGGCCACTGAACTCGCCCCTCACGGCATCCTAATCAACTCCGTCGCCCCCGGCTGGGTCGCCACGGACATGTCCAATCCAGTCCTCGAAACCAAGTCCGGCCAAAAAATGGCTGCCGCAGCCATCCCCCTCGGCCGACCCGCCACCGCCGAGGAAATCGCCGGCCCTATCCTCTTTCTCGCCTCGGACTTAGCCAACTTCCTCACCGGCGAAGTCATCAATGTAAACGGAGGTTCCGTCTTGTGCGGCTGAGGTTTTTTCTAATCGCGGCGCTACTTGCTTCGCTGTGCGCAGTTCTGCCGCGTCAGGCTGTGGCGCAAAATCCCGACACCATGCTGCCGGAGCAAAGCGAAGCCAAGGCTCGCGAAATCCTGGCGCAATTGATCGACGCTCTCGGTGGCCCGTCGTACACCGAAGTCCGCGACCGCGTCTGCGAAGGCCGCCGCGCCAACATCGGCCACGGTGGCGAACTCGACGGCTATATTCAATTCAAGGATTACTGGCTGTACCCCGACAAGCACCGCATTGACTACTCCAAAAAGGGCAACATCATCGATTCCTTCAGCGGCGACGAAGGCTGGACCCTCGACCGCGGCGGTGTCAGCGAAGAGTCCGCCCCCTCGGTGGCCGATTTTCAGGACGCCGTAAAGCGCAACGTCGACAACATCCTCCGCGTGTACCTCAAGGACAAAGATCTAAACCTCCGTTACGGCGGCATGGATCTCGTCGACAATCACCAGGTGGACTGGGTGGAATTCAGCGATCCCCAGGCCGAACGCACCCAGCGCCTGGCCATCGAGCATCTTTCCCATCTTCTAGTTCGCAGCGTAATCACCACCGTGAATCACGACTTCAATCAACGCACCTCCGAAAGCACCATCTACACCAACTATCAACGCCTCGGCGGCGTCATGACCCCCCTGCAAGTCTCCCGCGAACGCGATGGCCGCCGCCTCTATCAAGCCTTCTACGCCACCTGCACCTACAACACCGGCCTAACCCCTGACTTCTTCGGCAAAGCCGCCCTCGAAAAGCGCTTCGCCGAAGTCGGCGACAAAAAAGACAAAGACAAATACAAAAACAGCCGCAACTAGACACAGCAGTGGCGAGTTATCTCCATCTGATATTTAGCTAGTTGATGTCAGAGTTTTTAATTGCTCTGGATGTATCGTCGTTGTATTGTTCGTTGACCATGCATCTCCCCGAGCTCTGGGCGCTGATAGAAGCGGACCTTGCCAGGGCGCGAAGCACGCTTCCTGCTGACGCGTCAGGCCACAAAGCTCTCCGGGAGTACCAAGATTTTATTAGTCACAATGAACTCGCATTGGCTTGCGACATGCTAGAAGCCTATGCGCAGGATCATCAGGTCACCAAGGAATTCTGGTCCGCCCTCCGTGACGCGGCTGCAAAAATGCGGCTGCCAAGTGCAGACCGATACCAAGGGTATTCGAGAGGCGCGCGAGACACGTTCTAACCCGCTGGGTAACCGGAGAAGGGAATGCTATGGGTCTAATACGCGACGCGTGCTGTCCAACCCGTTTCCGCTATGTCTGGTTCTTGACGCTGCTTTGCCTTGCGCTCGCCACCCCTTTGCGCGCTGACACCCTCACCGGCACCATCAAAGATCCCTCCGGCGCAGTGATCGCCGCAGCCCGCATCGAAATCACCGGCGGCACCCTCTCGCAACCCTTAGTCCTGACCTCCG